>OFGG01000050.1_pt1 | contig 98584 bp, 82 predicted proteins | sample 1521701 | NCBI WGS metagenome assembly OFGG01 (sample SAMEA3504081, study PRJEB24116) | mouse gut metagenome | biome: mouse gut; feature: mouse-associated habitat; material: faeces | place: Denmark | collected 2011
GTGTCTGGCTTAGAACCGCCTCCTTTCGATTTCGTCGAGTTTTTTTAAGAAAGCAACCTCCAGCTGGGCTCTGCGCTTTTCCGCTTGAAGAAGCTTGTTTTCCGCACGCAGCTTCTCCAGCTCCGACATTTCTGTTTCAGATTTTCTTTTCCCTCTTTTGTCAATAAGCCCTTCTACGCCGTTTGACTGGTATTTCCTTGTCCATTGGTAAATCTGTTGGTAGGATACCTGGTATTTTTCTGCTGCCTGGGCATAATCCATTCCATGCTCTATGCAGTATGTTACAATTTCCACCCGTTCCTCATATGAGGTTTTTCTTCCTTTGGTCATGACGCTGGTTCCTCCTGTTCCAGAAGCCTTTAACTTCTCATGACCATTATACTTCATAATCCAGTTGCGAAGCTGCTTATCTGAGCGGATTCCATACTTTTTCTGGATTTCCCTTAATGTTCCTTTGCCGGAAAGGTAATCGGCAACAGCATTTTGTTTTGTTTCGGCGGAATAGACACGGAGTTTTGGAGTTGTTTTTAACCCCTCTATTCCTAAAGACTGATACAAGGTCACCCACTCGACGATACGTGTTCCATTTGTTCCCAGGCTTCGGGCGATACTTTCTGTTGAACAGCTTCCCTCCAAATATTTTGTAACGGCATCTAATTTCATTTCAAAAGAGTATTTTGAATGTTGTCCCATAAAATATGCTCCTCCTTATAGTGACAGTTTTATTATTTCATCTGTCTACCATAAGGGGAGCATATCATGTTTCCAATGTTCCGGCTCTATTTTTACTTATTTTGCCTTTGCTTTGACAACTGTGCTGTAATTGCCATTGATATTCTTATTTTTTTGCTTCTCAAATGCGCAAATCTTATAATACCAAGTTTTAGAACCGCTTGGCATTGTCTCTGCATACCTTACAGTCGAAGCATTTTTAATCGTCTTGACCACCTTATACTTCCCAGATTTTGTCTTGCTCCTGTATATCTTATAACCGGCTGATCTTGGAACTTTTGCCCATTTCAAGCTGACAACTTTGCTAGACACGCTGACCTTAAGCTGGGGCGCTTTTGTCTTGCCTGCCTTTGCCGTGCTCAGTCCGCCATAAACTGTTTGACCTGGATTTTTAATATAAGCTTTAATTTTGTAATAATAAGTCTTGCCTGACGGATGATTTAAGGTACAAGCTGTTGTCTGTCCTTTCTTGATATCTTTGACCTGCGTGTACTTGCCATTCTTCTTTGCACTGCGGTAAATTTTGTAGCCGCTCGCTCCGCTGGTCTTCTTCCAGGTAAGGGTCGTCTTGGATTTATCCTTATACTGAGGAGAAAACTCTTTGACCTTATCTGGACCAACGACGATATTCACCCCATTGCTGTATTTTCCATAAGCCCTGCTGCCATCCTCTTTCTGCATAAAGGCGCGGATCTTAAAGGAATGCGTGGTGGCATAGCCAAAATTCGCAGAAGCCGTAGTCGCTGATGCAGAGGCATCTTTTACTTTGGTAACTTTATCGCCGTTTACTTCATATATCTCATATCCGTCCGCCCCGTCAATCTTCTCCCATGAGAAAGAAACAGATTTTGAACCATTTTTTACGGAAGCCTTTAATTTGGGCGTTTCTCTAAACATCTTATGCTGCGTATCTACCAATACATCCTCTGCATTCGGCAAAGATGCCGTCATCGCTGTAATTCCATTGGCATCCATATATTTCACGGCAGGATTCCCGCTGCCATCCAAATCTCCAGCAACCGCCACCTTTACCTTAAACTCCTCACTCGTAGCATTCACAGTCAAGGTTCCCAATTTCAGGGAAGTGTTGTCTCCAAAAATATCTTTGTCTTTTTTTCCAGATAGAATCAAATCTACCAGATATGTCCCATCCTCCTGAGAAAGAATGGCCGCATCTTTAATCTCGCTCTTCACGGCGCTGTTAAACGCAAACGTGGGCGCATTCATCGTCCCGCTGCTGATTGAAACTTTAAGCTGCATCCGCAAGGATGTGACTACTCCTGTCTTGCCTTCCGGAATGTCTACCGAAACAGCGACCTGGTTGCCATCCACTGTCAAATTCTTGTTGCCCTGCGCCGCATCAGCAGTCAGCGGTGCAATGATAAACAGAAGAAATGACATCCACAATATATTCATCCATTTTTTCATTTTAACCTCCAACGGTCCGCCGCACAGGGAACAATGGCGTTGTCCCGGTTCCCCGCTGCGGCGTCCTCTATTCCTAAGCTTTCCCGTCAGTTGCTCTTGCTGCCTTGCATGGTGATTGCAGGAATGGTATCTGGAATGGCGATGATCTGCGTATCACTTACGATCCGCTCACCCTCTAAGGTCTTGGCGTCATCCACGCGGAACAGCTCGCCCCGGACCTTGACACCTTTCATAGCTTCCTCGCTCCATTGACCTGGCTCTACATAATATACCCAAGTTCCCTCTGTCGTCTCGCCTTCATTTCCTTTTTCAGGCAGTTCTGCAAAAATCACCTGACCAGATTGGACTATTCCATCTTTTTCACCGATCACGTTCCCTTCTGCGTCATAGAGCACAACCACATTGTATGCCCAATTACCCCGGTAAGTCCCGGTAAAGATCAGGGAGCCTTTCTTAATGACATCTTCCGGCTGGTCTCCGTACTGATAATCCGCCGACAGGACTCCGATAGCCGGCTGTCCCTCTGACGCTTCCATAAATTCCAAGTTATCCCCAGATGGACCGCACAGATCGATTTCCTTTATGCTGATCTCGCCTTCCTGGGAAATGGTCATTCTTACATATCTAGCGTCATATGTGCCAATCCAGTTGTCTCTTGCTTCTTCTTTGACAGAGTCAAACCAAATCGTCTGCTGCTCTTCGTTAGCCTCTGCAAGGCTTGCGTCATCCGTTTTAACTTTGGTCCAGGCTTCGCCGTCGATACTGATTTCAACAGTCACTTTCTGAAGCGGGCTTCCCTGGTATTTGAGGGAGGTCACCTGGCGAGTCTTATGCATATCCACCGTAATCACTGCCGTGCCATTGCTGGTTCCGGTATAAGTTCCTTCTTTGACAACGCTGTTATCAATGATGCGGTCAATGCTGTGTACTTTCTTGACTGTAACATGATCTGGATTCGTATCATAACCGCTGTCTGGATCATCTTCTGTGCTTTCAATTTCCTTATCATCCTGCGATGTCATGTCTGTTTCCACAGTCCATTCCGATTTCTCAAGGATGCCGTCTGTCTGAATCTTTACAGAGCCTGCGTCTGCCGGATTGGAGTAGTTCATGTACTGATCCACTGCCCGGACTTCATATCCCATTACCCTGTTATTGATGGAAGCGACCGTGTCCACATAAACAGTGGTCTCTGCTTCGTCAATCGGAATAAAGCCAACAACCTCGCTCTTCTTTTCTCCATTGGAGATCATGCTGCGGCTAATTTCGTAACCGAAAATCATCTCTCTCTTCTGGCTAGGAGTTATCGTAACCTGCACTTGATTTGCTTCCGCAGATATGGACGCCGTCACGACATCCTTGCCCTTAATCGTGTCTGCTTCCTGTTCTGGATGATCTACACGATAATCCCTTGCAGCTGCGTCAATGTAGTAGAGAGCTTTCTGATCAGCTTCTCCATACTTATTGGCATAAGCAATCGTTTCCTGATCTGGAACCATGCCCCATCTTTCAAAGAATGGAAGAATGTTCTTTTCTGCCGCCGCACATGCCAAGCGCATCAGATTCTGCTCTGAACCGCCATTTAAAGCAAGCCCCTCTTGCGGCGCTTTTGCCGGATTTCTTGAATAAGTGTCTACCCGGGCAAAGAACAGATTGTTAAACTGGTCTTCGTAATTGTCATAAATGTACCTGTCGTCTTTATTATCATCAAATGCCAAGTGAAGCTGCCAGTACAAGGCAAGCTGCGTAAACACATTAGAAGCCCGCCCTATGGCGCCAGACGTCACTTTCTTATAAACATTTTCATAAGTATACCTTGTCGTGCCTGTCAAAAGCTGGGCAAAGTAATTGTTCGTAACCTCTGCTACCGCATAGGTTCCCTGATTGATATCGTGTCCAATCTCGTGGGCAATGCCCCAGCCAAATCCAGACCAGTCATCGGGAGCGCTTACCAAAGTGGTTGAACCATATTCAATTCCGATATGGTTGCCAGACGCATACATGAAAGCTCCTGCAAACATCCGCATATACCGAATGTTCAAATGCTGTGCCGGAAGAGCGTTATTTCCTCTCTCCGTGCCTGCTTCATCACTTAATCCCTTATGCTGATAGAACAATGTCATCGTCTGGTCCATCGCACGTAATGCATTGTCAAGCTTCGTTACTTTATCTTCTGCATTCTTAATGCCTGCCCATACCTGGGTAGCTGGAACAGAATACATCATTTGATCGAGCATGATATCTGTAGCGTTCAGCACGCAGTTCGTCTGATCATATGCAAAATCCACATTAGTCATTCCCGTATGCTGTTTTCCATGTTCTTCTTCTATATGCTTCACATACTCTTCCAATTCTGTCACATAAGCTTGGATTGCGGCCGTACGCTCTTCTCCCGTTTTCTTATAAACGCTAAGGGCCGGGATGTTGCTTCCACCATTGATGCGGACTGCATAGCTGTCTGACGCACTATTTCCAGTATAGCTTACATATACCTGGCCGCCCCGCTCTGTATTGCCAGAGGAAAGAGCCGGAACAGTAATCTCATTTCGTCCCACTTTCAGATTCTGCGCCCTGGCAACGCCGTTTGCCTCTGCATGATACTGTGAGAATACAATCTGCAGATTTGCAGCATCGCCCCACTTCTTGGAATTATGTCCTACGTAAACCAGCAGTTTCTCTCCTGCGCGGACAGTCTTGCCGATTGGCTGCCAGGAATTTAATCCACCGAATCCCAAGTGTCCGTCTTTTTTACCCGTGATCTGGTTCTCCACCTGATAAGCTGGTTCCAGTTTGGCATTTAAAATATCTCTTGCATTATTCAGCTCCAGCATCAATTCTTCATAGAGCAAATGCTTCTCTCCAGACGCCTCGTCTGCCGTGTCAAGGCGGTTCTCCAATTCATCCAAGACAGACGCTGTCACATCCGGCCTTAAGGTAATATGCGTTTCATCAGTATATAATGCCATGATATCGTCCTCAAGGGAGTCATACTGATGGAAATGAATCTCTCCTACCATCATTTTTATCCTGGCATATCCAGTACCAAAGCATATGCGAACTTTGTTTGCAGTAATTGGCTGATCCAGCTTAATAATATAATACGGATTGTTCTTTTCATCGGTTCTCGCAAGTAACCTTGCTGCGACTACTTTCTGCGTGTCTGGCTCCTCGTCAGTCCAATATTCCACTCTTACCTTGCTCATCGCAGCCTCCTGGTTGGCAGCCGCATAAGTGATGTAACTCATCTTATACTCTGCGTCCAGCGTAATTGTCAGACCCTTGTCAGCTGCTGGATAATCCACGCCGTCATCCCAGTCTGACTTCGTCCAATAGGAGCCAAAGTCATCGTCTACCACGCCAAGCGCCGATCTGCCCTCTGTATCTAAGGGGCTGCTTACCATGGATGCGCCGCCGTGACCTCCATGTATAGCGCTGACTATATGGTTCGTCACTTTTCCGACTCCGTTCGAAGTGTTAATCAGCTGGTACTTTGGAAGCTGAGGCGGGGTTCCCATAGTCAAAGCGGTATGGTGAAGGGAAGGCGCTCCCCATCCCATGTCATTCCAGCCCTTGACATAAACCTCATACTCCACGCCAGCCTCTAAAGACATAATTACATAGCTGTTGTTTTCTATTCTTCCAGCTCCGTCCTCTGTCTCAGTAAAGCCCTCTACTACCGGACGGAATTCTGTATCCGCTTCGTCCGCTTTCTTATAATAAACCATATATCCAATGGAGTCTTCCATATCTTTCCATGTCAGGCTAATGGAACGAAATCCTCCCACGGCTTTTACATTATCTGGCGCAGCTGGCTTTTTCTGAGCTTTGACCATTGCAACCTTTGGCTCAGACCAGGGACTGCTCCAGTCGCCGTTTACGGACCGCACTTTTACGGTATATTTCCCATTATAAATCAAATTTTCGTCATTGATGCTCGTGATAATATGCTGCGCATTAGACACCCGCACAATCTGGGTCTGCGTTACATCTCCCTTTACCGGGCCAGTTACAAAAACTTCATATCCGGTAATATTGTTCTGAGGCGTCCATGAAACATCAAGCGTCTTATCTCCGGGCACCAAGTCCTTGAGTGTCGGAACGTCAAGCTGTGGAGGCGGAATCCGGTCTTCCATGTTATTGACAAATTCTACCTTGGCAATGTTAACCAGCGGTTCCGTCTTCCTGGTTCCGGTAATCCGTATCAACACGCGTTTCACTGCGATCTGGGTTCCAAAATCAAGCACCAGGGAGCCATCTGGCTCCGTAGTTACGGACGCTTCTGCCGCTCTTGCCATCCGGTATAACGCGCCAGACTTTGCGACTGTTTGCGCAAGCGACACTGCCATTGTCTGTTCTTCGCCATTTTGATCCGCATAAACGATGGTCACTTCCCCGTCCGTGATACTGCTGGCATTCTCTTCTCCCAGCTCAACCTGGTCAGGCGCGCAAATTGTCATTCCCTGCAGTTTAGGCAGTTCAGAAATTTCTTCTTGCTCTCCTGAGAGCGTAAACTCCATCGCCACCGGATTATCCAAAGAAATCTCTTTCTCTGCATTAGCCGGTGCAAGCTTCAAAGTTCCTGTTTGGTTCAAAAACTCCTCTGCGCCCTCTACGAGAGTTCCATCTGACGCCTGAAGATTATTGATATTCACTAATAGCTGACGCTCAATGGCAAGCTCTTTGTCCGTCTCTTCCATACTCTGAACAACGCACTGCAAATCTGCAAGATCCGTCTTGCCATCTCCATTGACGTCACAATTCGTCCCCTGCGGATCCTTTCGGATAGCCTCTAACACTGCCTTGGCGTCTTCCTGAGCAATGATCCCATCATGATCAACGTCTCCCGGGCGAAGCCATCCTTTTCTTGCAATCTTGTCTTCCGAGACTGTCTCCGCAGTACCAATCCTTACTTTATTTACATACCCCTCTTGAACCTGGACAGACTGTGCATAGTCTGCAAACTTTTCCGCCTCGACAGAGACGGTGTAGACTCCCGGAACTAACTCAAACCGGGCTGTTCTGGTATTTACGTCTGCAAAATCCAGTTCAAGAGCCTGTTCTTGCACTCCCTCTTGGTTCTTTACCAGCACGGCGGCTTTTTGCTGAATCGGATAGATCCCTGAAGTAATCTCAACCTCCAGAATGCCGCTTGCCTTTTGCTCCAGCTCCTCAGACTTCTTCAAGTCCTCTTTGCTTTCCGGGCTCTCCGATGTACTCGCATCTTCTGATTCATTAAATTCTTTAAAATTTTCTACATCGATTCCTGCCGTCTTATCCAGAGCATCGGTTTTGTCCGTCTCCTCCAAATTCTTTTCTGTACCCTCCGGCGTCTCAAATGTTTTCATGCCCTTGGTAACTTCTGGCAACTCTGTGCCATCTGCTGTGTCTGCATCTGCCTGATCCGTATGGTTCTCATCTTCCGTCTCCCCTGCTCCAACAGCCGTTTCTGCTGGGAGAGACGCCCCGTGAACCAGCGCTGTATTGCTGCTCCAGGTTTGAAATGCCAGGCTGGCAGTAAGCAGTAACGCCATTACTTTTTTCATCTCCACAGATTCCTTTCTTGACAAATTCCTACAAAAAGCAGATAGGTATCATTAGATTATCATTTTTTTCCAATATAGGCAATGGGTAAACAAGCAATTTCTGAAAAATTTTTCATGAAAAACAGCCGCCATCAATCTTGCAAATAGTTCCCAAATACGATGACCATCCTTTTTAAACGATCCATTTTAGGGGAACTGTTTGTCCAAAATCATGCGGCTGTCTTGCTGCTTACAATCCCTTTTTATAAAATTATGTTAATGCATTTGTGGTTTTGCGATCTTACACCACGCCTTGGGCAATCATTGCGTCCGCCACTTTCTCAAATCCTGCAATATTGGCCCCTGCCACATAATCGCCCTCTTTGCCATAACGCTTTGCGGCGTCATCCAAATTATGGAAAATGTTTACCATGATGTTCTTTAATTTTCCGTCTACCTCCTCAAATGTCCAGCTCAAGCGCTCAGAGTTCTGGCTCATTTCCAGCGCCGAAGTAGCGACGCCTCCTGCGTTCGCAGCTTTGCCTGGAGCAAACAGCACATGATTCTCCTGCAGATATTCTGTCGCCTCCAAAGTAGTCGGCATGTTAGCCCCCTCAGCGACGGCAATACATCCGTTTGCCACCAGCTCTTTTGCATCCTCAAGCAGGAGTTCATTCTGGGTTGCGCAAGGAAGCGCAACATCACATTTTACAGTCCATACGCCTCTGCCCTCATGATACTGAGCGCTCGGCCTTGCTGCTGCATATTCGGTCAAACGAGCCCGCTTTATTTCTTTTACTTCCTTTAGCAATGCTACGTCAATTCCTTCTGGATCATATACCCAGCCTGTGGAATCACTGACGGTCACTACCTTTGCGCCTAACTGCTGTGCTTTTTGGGTCGCATAGATAGCCACGTTCCCAGAACCAGAAATGCAGATAACCTTGTCTTTGATATCGTGACCATTGCATTTTAACATCTCTTCTGTCAGATATAAGAGGCCATATCCGGTTGCTTCCGTACGAGCCAGAGAGCCGCCGTAAGAAAGCCCCTTTCCTGTCAGCACGCCTTCATAGACGCTGCGAATTTTTTTATACTGTCCAAACATATAACCGATCTCTCTTGCGCCGGTGCCAATGTCTCCGGCAGGAACGTCCGTGTCGGCTCCGATATATTTGCAAAGTTCCGTCATAAAGCTCTGGCAAAACGCCATTACTTCACGGTCTGACTTGCCCTTGGGGTCAAAATCAGAACCACCCTTGCCGCCGCCAATAGGCAGCCCTGTAAGAGAATTCTTAAATATCTGCTCAAATCCAAGGAATTTAATGATCCCCAGATTTACGGAAGGATGCAGCCTCAAGCCACCCTTGTATGGTCCGATGCTGTTATTAAACTGCACGCGGTAGCCAGTATTTACCTGCACCTGTCCCTTGTCGTCTACCCACGGCACCCGGAACTTAAACTGCCTGTCTGGCTCTGTCAAGCGCTCTAACAACGCCTCCTTGCGGTATTTTGCCTCATTTGCCTCAATCACTGGCCTTAAGGACTCTAACACTTCTTTCACTGCCTGGTGAAACTCAGGTTCTGCTGGGTTCTTGGCGATTACACGTTCCAACACTTCATCAACATAGCTCATCTCTCATTCTCCTTTACATGTACATGCTAAATCTATTTTTATCAACATACATTCTAATATGATTTTTTTCATTTTGCAAGAATTTTCTTTTATTACTTTAATGTTTTATTACAGCAAAGCACTAACGGACGATATCGTGGGTGCAAAAATCTCCCTGTGATACGATTCCGTTTCACATCGTGTTCCACAAGGCACGGCTCATGATCTAAGAGGATAAAGGCTGCAAATTTTGAGATATTCTTTCTCGGTAAGCCCGAATGCAGAAGCAATTTTTTGATCTGCTTCTTGATAACATAGATCCCAGCTCTCCCGATCTGGCGCAGCCATGACCTGTTCTGTCAGAAGTATGATCTCGATCTGCTTTTCCTTAGAAATTATGGGAATCGGAAGCTGTTCTAAGTAACTTCGCAACACTTTCATAGAGCGGAACTTTCCGTCATACGCGAATTGCGCCAAGCGGGAATTTAAAACTGCAAGGATATATTTAATCTCCATCCCCGGAATCTTTGGAATCAAGATATTACAGCTATTCAAAGACAGCCTTTGCCTGTCGTCATAAGCAAACACCAGATTTTTTCCGATGAAACGGTAAAAAAGCTTTTCCTGTGCCCGATAGCATTGCTCTGGCGCTGTCTGCTGGAACTGCTCTGGCTGATAAACGAGATATTGATTCCCGTCCCGAATATAATATTTTTCAATATCACTTCCCTTGAGCACCGCCTCGCTCTCTGCAGTTTGTTCTTTTCGAATATATCTCTGATTATTCCCGGTTACGATTCCCAGCGCAAAGTCCGCCTGCCCTTTGAGAAAAGCCGCCGGCTGATGACTTTCTATCTTATGAAAAATTTCATATTCTTCGTCTGGCATATGGAAATTAAAACACTCTGCGTTGACCCTGCGACTGCTCTTGATCTGAAATTCCCTCTGCGCACAGCAAATCTTAATTCCACAGGTTTGCAGAGGCTTTCCTGTCTTTTGTATCTTGAGAATCACAGCCGGACACTGCACCTTGGGGAACGCATTTCCAAGATAATGGATGCTTTTGATCTGTGACTGCCTCGTCATCAACATGCGGATCTTTTGATGTGACTTTACATATAACACTGCTTCTGGCAGCACGAATGCCACGATCCCGCCTTGACGGAGGCTGAGAAAGGACTTCTCTAAAAACAAGTCATAAGCTTCTTTGCTCTGTCCTGTAAAAAAAAGCCGCTCTAAAGGCTGCTTGCGGCTCAAATTTGCAAAACTGCCCCAAGGAGGATTTCCTAATATTATATCGTATCTTTCCTGGCGCTGAATGTCAAGAAAATCCCTGACTTGGATTCGTTCCCGGATCAAAGTTACAGGCGCGTCCGGGCAGGCAATGGCAAGATTAATTCTGGCAAGCTGCACAGCAAGGGCGTCAATATCGCCGCCATACAGTTCCTCTATATTGCGGGTCCTAGTCAGCTGCAACAAAAAATTTCCGGTCCCACAGCAGGGATCCAAAATTTTCAAGGGACATCCTTTCAAAAACACTTCCTCCGTCTGCAAATCTTCGAGCAGCCTTTGCACAATATCCCCCGGCGTATAGTATGCCCCAAAAGCCTTGCGCAATCCAAGATTTTTCAAGGACAGGTAAAGCATGCCCAAAACGTCTTCTCCTGGCTTTAGGCAATACTGCACCTCAGAGATCAGAGGTTGAGGCGCAATACTGCTAAAATCTTTCTGCCCCTTGTCTCTTTCCAGCAAGTCACGCAAAAGCCCGTCATATTCTCCCAGATTTATCCTGCCCTGACGATAATAGAATAGATAATTTTCTGAAAATCCAAACTTCTTCCCTAACGCCTGTTCCAAAAGCTGCAAAGCACATTCTGCAAGAATTTCCCGAAGAACGATTTCTTCCGGGGGTTGGCCGTTTTGGGCGATCACAAGCCTGGAAACCACTGTGAGGTTTGATGAATTCTTTGAGAGGTAGCCAGCATATATCGAGGCCCCGCTGACATACTTCTTATTCCTTCTGTTTTTCAACTCCTTTGCATCCTCATTCTGCAGTTGCGCAAGAATCTGCCGCACATACTGTTCCGAAAAATATGGCGTTCCTTTCAGTTCCTTGTCAGGCACAATCTTCCCCAAGCGCATCCAATTCCTGCCTGTAGCTTCTGAAACAGACAGCCGCTGGCAAAGCTCTTTTATGGAAATATTATGATTCTGTTTCTCCATGCCATCCCCCTAACATCCTATCCATCCTTTTTTAGCGCACATGCAAGCATTATCACGGCACATTTGGCATTTTTGCTGCTCTGGCATATGATAACTAAAAAAGGAATTTCCTATGAATTATGAATCACTTGTACCAATCACTGGCATTATTCGAAATATTTCCCAATCTCCGAACAACTGCTGCAATCAGACAATTACCATCAACACGCCGCAAGGCATAAACAATTTTGTTCTCTCTCCCGAAACCGCTGTCGTAGGCAGCGCACAGCTCCGTACCGGGATGCCTGTGGCCGCCTTTTACGATTCCACCAAGCCCGTGCCTTTGATATATCCCCCGCAATTCCAGACAGAACTTATCACGCCGCTTCAAGGGGATGAGACTGTGGCGCTGAAATTCTTTCGCAGAAACCTGACTGCCAGCGACAATTCTCTACGCTTAAATCTCTCCCGCAACACAAGGATACTCACTTTAAACGGGCAGCGCTATTCCTGTCCGCCCGGCGGAAACTTTCTGCTTGTGTATTACTCTGTCACGACCAGGAGCATTCCGCCCCAAACCACTCCCAGGAAAATAATCGTCCTCTGTAGCGCGGCGTAAAATCTATTGCGCTTTTTTGACAATTCACGTATAATCATACTAATGTTCAACATAGGAAAGGAAGCAAAATACCATGAGAAAACGGGAAAGAGAAGTTACCGACCTCGCAGAAATACGCTCGATTTTGGATCAATGCAAAATACTGCATCTTGGGCTGAGCGACGACGGGCAGCCTTATGTGGTGCCGCTCAATTATGGCTACTTGATAGAAGATGAAAGATTGACCTTCTATCTGCACGGCGCGACAGAAGGGTACAAATATGAAGTGCTTAAGAAAAACCCCAAAGTCTCCTTTGCCATGGAATGCAACGCCGTCCCCTTTGAAGGGAAAACAGCCTGCCAGTACGGCATGTCCTACCGCAGCCTCATGGGCAAAGGCACAGCCGTACTTATCACAGATCCAGAGGAAAAACAACGAGGCATGTCGGTGTTGATGAAAACCCAGACTGGAAAGGACTTTGAATTTAACGAAAAACTAGTTTCCATCGTAAATGTAATAAAGATTATTACAGATGAATATTCCGCAAAACAACGGCCATTCCCACAGGCGCCAGCAGCAAGAGAATAATTCTCTGCCGCCGGCGCCTGCGGCTTTTTCAACCATATATCCTTATCCACGGCATTCTGCTTTCTTCCTCTGCCGTTACCGGATGACACTTACAGACTTCGCCGCCTCAAATTCATCCAAAATCTTCTGATCTGGCGCTTTTGTCAACAGGCTCACTACCACAATGGCAACAATAGCGACAATAAATGCCGGAAGCAGTTCATAAATCGCAAACGCACCTCCAAGCGGAGCAACCAGATATTTCCAAACAAATACAGAAACGCCTCCTGCCACCATGCCTGCAATGCCTCCTGGCAGCGTCGTCCTTTTCCAGAACAGGGCGCAAATAATCAGCGGACCAAAGCTGGCGCCGAATCCAGCCCATGCAAAGGACACGATTCCAAAGACAGAACTGTTGGGATCCTGCGCAATCAGGACGCCAAGAATAGCAATGATAATAACCGTAAGCCTTGCCACCAGCATACTGGCTTTCTGAGAAAGCTTCAGATGCAACGCCTCCTGAAAAATATTTTGAGAAACACTGGAGGATGCAGCTAAAAGCTGTGAATCTGCCGTCGACATCGTGCTTGCCAAAATTCCTGCAAGGATCAATCCCGCCACTAACGCTGGAATCACGCCATAGCTGGACAACAAATCCGCAATGCGGACAATCACGGTCTCTGTGTCTGCCCCGGAAAGCGATGTGATCACGCCTCCCTTGCTCAATGCATTTCCGATGATTCCAATCAAAACAGCAACTGCCATGGCAATCACGACCCAGACAGAAGCCACACGGCGGGACAGGCTCAATTTGTTCTCATCCTCGATCGCCATAAAGCGAAGCAGGATATGGGGCATTCCAAAATACCCAAGCCCCCAGGCGCACGTGGACACAATCTTTAGGAACCCATAAGGAGCCGACACTCCTTCTGCCGCCACATAGGTGCTTGCAAAAGACAGATAACCAGGCAAAGACTTGGCGTTCTCCATGACTGCGCCTACGCCTCCTGCGGAGATAGTCGCAAAAACCAGTACGAACAATATCGCAAAGGTCATAATGATGCTCTGGATGAAATCTGTCGTGGACGCCGCAAGAAAGCCTCCCGCCGCCGTATATCCCACGATCACGATGGCGGAAATAATCATCGCCACCATATAATCAATGCCAAACAGCGAGGAAAAAAGCTTTCCGCAAGCCGCAAATCCAGAAGCTGTATATGGTATAAAAAAGATAATGATTATCAGAGCCGCAATCACTGTCAAAATATTTTTCTTATCATGAAAACGGTTCGAAAAAAACTGGGGCAAAGTGATTGAATTGGTAATCTGTGTATAACGTCGCAGCCTTCTTGCCGTAAAAAGCCAGTTCAAATATGTACCAACAGCCAGTCCGACTACCGTCCAGCCTACATCGGCTACGCCAGACAGATACGCAAGGCCTGGAAGCCCCATCAGCAAATAGCCTGACATATCAGACGCCTCTGCGCTCATCGCCGTGACCAGCGGTCCCAGCTTCCTCCCTCCCAAGTAAAAATCCGATGTCGATTCATTCTTGCGTGCAAAATGAAAGCCTACCGCTAACATTCCCGCAAGATAAATCACAATTGTAATTAGTATGCAAATCGATGCTGTACTCATAATTTCCTCCATTCTGTGCACATTTCAGCACAAACAGGTAGTTTATGAAAGAATTAACAAATTCTTTCATTCTTTCCTCCATTCTGTGTGCTTTAGGGGCACAATTAGGAAAGGACAAACAAATCTTTCCTCTCTTTGTTTCCTTTCACATTTACAAACAGCTTTCCAATCGCCTGGCTTTTGCTGCAATTTCTGTTCCAGACGCAATAATGTCGGCAAATATTATATCATATAATGCAGACTCTGAAAAGCATATTTTAATATAACTTGGCTTTATCACCACTATTCGACATCGGTCCCTATCATGAAGAATGCCGCTTAACAGCAGCTTCAATCACTCGTTCCATATGGTTGTATACAATCATACTTATACCCCTCCTGTCGAAAAAACAGATTTATTGTAAATCAAATTTAGTTGACAATTGCCCTATGAAAATTCTAATATCTATAGTATAGATCATACAAAATCAGACAAATTTTTTATATCCCGAAAGTCCAACTGTTAAAAGTCTGGCAGATAATTGAAAAAATGAAAGAATTCTCAGGACAGCGTAACTGTTGCTGCACATCTTTCTGCTACAAGCAGAGCCGCTCAGAGAATAAACGCTCATCCTCTCGATCTAACAGAGCAATTATCTTCTATCAGACTAGAGATGTAAAGAAGCAGGTCTAAGGGTTTATAGGTATCCCTTGAACAACCTAAATACATTACACTAGGAGAAAGAAAAATGGAGCAATTAATTCAACAACTGCTGAAAATGGGAATGAACCAGCTTATGGACGAAAGTCGGGAATGCCTGGTCATGACAGATTCCGCATATTTGCACGACATTGCAGACGAACACGTTTATGAGCAAAGATATGAAAACCTAGATTTACCCAAAGACCAACGCATGTTAATTAATGACTATATTGCCTGTTCTCAAACCGCAGGTCATTTTTATGCCGAAATTTCCTATAAAGCAGGGATCAAAGACGCAGTAAACATGCTTGCAGATTTAGGACTTCTGAGAAATTTGGAAATCGCAGGACAACAGTAACGTTTAAAATTGCATATAAGAGAAAGACGGACAGCGAGAATCCTATGACTGGAAATCATTCTCTCTTTGATACATTTATTAATAATGGCGCATGACAGAAATATTTTTCAAGAAATAGCAAAAAGCTGCTGCAAAATAACAGCTATATACAACTGATTTTTGAGACCACACATATCTCATCCATAATTTGTATATAAGCTGCATTTTGCAACAGCCCTTTTTATTGCCGCCAACGCTCTTTATTCCTGGTTTTTTATAACCTGGTTTTTTCCAGGCTCATTGCCTGGTTTTGTTGCTTCCTGCTGTTCTTCTTTTCGATTCCCTCCTTGTTGGCCTTTGTCCTTGTTGCTTCCATTCTCTTTGTCTTTATCTTTGTTATTCCCTTCTTTATCCTTGTTCTTGTCGCTTCCGTTCTCCTTGTCTTTGTCCTTGTTATTTCCGTTCTCCTTGTCTTTGTCCTTGTTGTTCCCGTTCTCCTTGTCTTTGTCCTTGTTGTTTCCGTTTTCCTCGTCTTCGTCCTTGTTGCTTCCGTTCTCCTTGTCTTTGTCCTTGTTGTTTCCGTTCTCTTTGTCTTTGTCCTTATGATTTCCGTCTTCTTTATCGTTATTAGAAGAGTCAGTCGGAACCTGTGCAGGGTTCTGTTCTTGACCAGGCTGCACAGGCATATCCGGCTGAGCAGGAGGCGCTTGTGCTGGAACATCTGAGTTCACTGGTTCCTGAGTCTGGGAACCTGCTTGCGGATATTGGCTGTTTCCGTTTGCGGAGCTGTTTCCATCCACAGAAGTTCCCTTAGGCTCCTCCCCCTTTTTACTGCTCTTCTTTGGCTTATTTTGATCTTTTTTCTCTGTGTCTTTGTTATTTTGATCTTTTTCCTTTGTATCTCTCTTGCTCGTATTCTTTTTCTTTGTACCTTTCACTTCAGATTGCTTCTTTTGATTCGTACCTTTTCGCTCTGAATCTTTCTCATCTTCCTCTTTTTCTTTCTCTATATGATCAGCACCCGGATTCGAAAAAGGCGCGCTTATTCCTTTGTCTTCTTCCGTCTGCTGTGACCCCTGACCTTTTTTTGACACTTCCGAAACATCTAATTCCATAGAAGTGTTCTCCTGACAGCACTGAATCAATTCCAGCACGGTCATGTCCTGCACCTGTTGTTCCGAGAGCCCGCAGGCTTCCATTAATTCTGCCTCCAACAGTTTCCGTCCTTCTCTTGCGGAACTGTCATTTGCCCTCTGAAATGCCGTCGTCACGCCAAACACCTCAAGCTCTGTAAGCTTTTGGCTGATCCCATCGCTCAGCGTGTGTTCCAGCTTGTCACCGATGCCTTGATCCGCTGCAGTAATTGTGACCAAAATCCCACCGCCCTCGCTAAGATAGGATTTTTCCACCACGTCCTGTATCAATAAGTCTATCAATTCCTGCACCGGTTCTTGCTTTTTCCAACTCAACTCTTTTATAACATCTTTTCCATCCTGATTCAGTCCCTTAAGCCGCTTTACCCGGCAGGACTGATCTACCTCAACTTGAATACTGGGATTAATGTCCAAAACAAAATAGACACCATCCGAATCCGTTCCCAACACCCCGAAAATACACAAACAGATGATCACTAAGCCTGCACAGGCAGAAAAAACATATCGCGGAACCCTTTCGTTAAAGATTTTTCCAAATGAAAACGACCGCTCCAACTTACGTTCAAAATCCTCTTCACTCGAACGCAAGCTTTTCTTTTTTTCTGCCTTTTGCTGCAGCGAATGGTCCAACTCTGTCTTAGACAGTATCAAATTCTGCTCTTCTGCCGTCTCCATCACTGCTTCAAATATATCTGGTGCAAGCTGCGAAAATCCATCTTCTATATGTTTTTTTAATTCTCTTTTTTTCATAGCCGCTCACCAAATTCTTTCTGCAATTTCCGGATTCCTCTGTTATATCGGGCAATCACTGTTCCAAGAGGCAAACCCAGCAGTTTCGCAATTTCTCTATGCTTCATCCCGCTTACATCATGCAGAACAATCAGTTTTCTATCATCTACAGAAAGTATCTCAAACATTTTCTCAAGAACCATGCGGTTATCCACATTGGAAATGACTTCAAACCCCATCTCATGTTCCAAATCCTCATAATTTATAGTTGTCTCTTTTTCCTTTCTGCATTTCATTAAATATAAATTTTTTGCGATTTTCATCATCCAGGCCATAGGATTTCCCTGTTCCTGATATTTCTCACAATTTTTAAGAATCTGAATATATGTATCCTGCAATAAATCCTTCGCATCTTCCGAATTCAGGGTATGCGATAACAGAAATGCATAGAGAGGCTTGTATGAAGCATCATACAACTCTCGAAATGCATCCTGTTCACCTTTGCGAATACGTTCAAACAGTCGGTTATCAATATGGACTTTTCGCTTTGGAGTGCTTTCCCGCATTCGGATATGCCCCTTTCAACTTTCTTATTTATGAGGGGAATTGCCCCCCCATATGATATTATTTTACTGTCACGGTTCTGGTGATGGAACCATAATTCTTTTCTTTCTGAGTCCTTACGCCGTTTACTGTGACCGTGTAAGACTTTCCTTTTTTCATGCCGGCAATCTGAATCTTGATATTGCCCTTTGCTTTCTTGACAATCTTAGCATCGCAAGTATTTCCATCCGCATCTTTCACAACAACAGTTGCGTCTTTGTAATAAGTTGCAGCCTGCATTTTCAAAACAACGAATTTCTTGTTTTCTACGGTCGCTTTTCCAACCTTTGTCTGGGTCTTCATGCCCTTTGCTACAAAGTTCTTGGTGATCGTTGCAGCTTCTGTGGAATCTTTTCCAAGAATGCCTTCAATGGTAATGGCGTAAGTCTGATCTTTTACCAAGCCAGCCACAGCAACTGTCAGCAGACTCTTATTTTTCTTTGAAATCTTGCAGGGAATTTCCCTTCCTTCTGCATCCTTAATCACTGCCTTAAGCTCATTCGTATAAGTAACCTTTCCCTTAAAAGAGATATTCACTTTGCCTGCGGAAGTACAAGTTACCTTGCTAACCTTTTGACTCTCTGCCTTGGGCTTGGTTGTTCCTGGCTTGTCATTTCCTGGCTTATTGACATCCTTTTTAGGCGCTAACTGCGTGATGGCGGTCACGGATGTATCGCCTATTCCATTTGTCTGACCTGCAAAAGCCATAGTTGGCGCTGATACCAGCATACTCATTGTCAACATTCCTACCGCAATTCCTTTTACATTTTTTCTCATAAAAAATTCCTCCTTTGATTTGTTTGTTTTGTTTTATACTTAGATAATGCAAAGGAGATTCTTTTTATTGCATGAAATGTAAAAAATTTCAAAAATTTTTTCTTTTGTCCAAAAAGCCAAACGAATATGCTTGATATCCATTTGGCTCACTCTGTGTTCTGTCGCTATTTCTGATTAGCAGGCTCAATGTTGATGCTCTTGCCCTTGATCTTCGTACTGGTCATCGCCAGCAGCACTTCCTTGCCGTACTCTCTTGGGACCTCCACAAACGTATACTTGTCATACATGTCGATCGCTCCCACCAAGTCTCCAGGCATCCCGGTCTCTCCTGCAATGGCTCCCAGGATGTCTCCCGGCTTTACATGCTGTTTCTTTCCTATGTTAATGAACAGACGCACCATGCCTTCTTCTGCCCCAGTGTCGCCGAATTCAAATCCTTCCATGGCTGCCTTGGCATTTTCTTCACTGCCCCCTAGAGCAAGCTTCAAGAATGCAGCCGCTATGTCCATTGCGGTATAATCTGATTCATTGACTTGCTGCTCAATCATGTTAACCATCACTGTCAGATCTTCCTCTTCAATCACTGTTGCAATACGGTCCATGATCTTCTCAATCTTAACCTGAGCCACGTCTTCCATGCTGGGTATCTTCTGGGCAAGGATCTTCGTCTTGCAATAGCGCTGGATATCTTTTAACTTATAGACTTCCTTTCCTTTTACGAACGTAAAGGAGCGTCCCGTCCTTCCAGCGCGTCCGGTTCTTCCTATCCGGTGCACATAATACTCGTCATCCTGCGGAAGATCGAAATTAAACACTGCCTCCACGTCGTCCACGTCAATTCCTCTGGCCGCCACATCGGTAGCCACAAGAATTTCTGCTTTGCCGTTACGGAACTTATTCATTACCCTGTCACGCTGAGCCTGCTTCATATCACCATGAAGCCCCTCAGCAAAATATCCTCTTCCCTGCAAGGCGCTAGTCAGCTCGTCGACCATGCGCTTCGTATTACAGAACACCAAGGAGAGCTTGGGATCATATACGTCCAGCAGGCGGCTTAACACTTCTACCTTGTCTTTACGCTTAACGTCATAATAATATTGTTCAATATTGGGAACGGTCAGTTCCTTTTTTACCACTTTTATGGTTACAGCGTCTTTCTGGTATTTCCTTGTAATCTCCAAAATCGGTTTCGGCATGGTCGCAGAAAATAGCACCGTCTGCCGTTCTTGCGGAATGTATTCAAGAACTGTCTCAATATCTTCCCGAAATCCCATATTCAGCATTTCGTCAGCTTCATCTAGCACCATGGTATTGACATGGTCGCAACGAATCGTTTTTCTTCTAAGATGATCCATCACGCGCCCTGGAGTCCCTATGATAATCTGAGCTCCTCCTTTTAGCGAGCGAATCTGCTTTGCAATATCTTGTCCGCCGTAAACCGGAAGCACCTTGACTGCGTGCATATATTTTGCCAAGCTGCGGATCTCTTCCGCTACCTGAATTGCCAATTCTCTGGTTGGGCAAAGTACGATTGCCTGCGTCTTTTTATTATGAGGATCTACTTTCATTAAAAGAGGGATTCCAAAAGCAGCCGTTTTTCCCGTACCAGTTTGCGCCTGCCCGATCACGTCTGCGCCCTCCATCACGATCGGAATCGCTTTGCTCTGGATCGGCGTAGCCTCCTCAAACCCCATTTCCTGAATGCCCCTCAGTATTTTCGAGTTTAAATTTAATTCATCAAATCTTACTGTCTCCATATAATTCCTTTCATCTTCTTATTTCAAGCCTGTTGCTAATCATAGCAGAGAACAAGGCAAATGTCAAATTATTTCAAATGCCAGTTGACTTTCCTCTCTATTTGGTGTAGTATCTGGTTATGACACAAGTAGTTTTTAAAACTATATAAAATATTTTTTAAAACTTTACATATACTGAAAAGTGAAAGAACCACCGAATGGCAAAGCAACGATGACACTGACAATACGTTTCATTTATTAAGGAGATGATACTTATGAAATTCAAGTTAAAAGACCCTGGAAGTTCGATCACCCATTTTATCGGCATGCTGATGGCTTTGTTTGCCGCAACACCCCTGTTAATCCGCGCCTCCCTGAATCCAGACAGGATTCATGTAATCTCTCTTGCGATATTTATCCTGAGCATGGTTCTGCTCTATGGAGCAAGCGCTACTTACCACGCACTGGACTTATCAGAAAAAGCCAATTGCGTTCTACGCAAATTAGATCACATGATGATTTTCGTGCTGATTGCCGGGACTTATACTCCGGTTTGCGTGATCGTGTTAAACGGCGCCGTTGGCTATAGTCTCCTGGCATTGGTTTGGAGCATCGCACTGGCTGGCATTTTGGTCAAGGCTTTTTGGATTACTTGTCCGAAATGGCTTTCTTCCATATTATATATCGCCATGGGCTGGGTGTGCGTGCTTGCGTTTACCCAGATTATGAATTCCCTGTCCCAGCAGGCGTTTCTATGGCTTCTTGCAGGGGGAATCATCTATACCATTGGCGGCGTGATTTACGCCTTGAAGCTGCCAATTTTTAATTCCAAGCATAAGAACTTTGGCTCCCATGAAATTTTCCATTTGTTCGTTATGGGCGGAAGCGTCTGTCACTTTATTATGATGTACTGTTTTGTGGCAAATATGCCATTATTATAATCTTCGCTTAGCGAGATTCTCTGTAGCACAAAAAAAGGAGTGCTTGCAAAATGCAGCTTATATACAATCTATGGGTGAGATTTGTCTGTTTTAAAACCATATATTGTATATAGCAGTTATTTTGCAACCGCTCCTTTTTCTGTTATAGCGTGTTTACCTGGAAATCAGCGCTTCCTTTTGCTTACGGGTCAGCTGTTTAATCTGCGCTTCCCGGCGCATCGCCTCCTGCTTTGTCTCATATTCCTCGAAATATACCAGTTCCACGGGGATGCGCATCCGGGTATATTTGCCGCCTTTTCCTGCATTGTGGGCTCTCAGCCGTCTCTCAATGTTATTTGTCCAGCCCGTATACAAGGTTCCGTCACTGCAGCGCAGAATATAAGTAACATTCCTGTTTTCCGTCATAACCTTTCCTCCATATCGTGCGTTTCTTGATACGAAACGGCAGTTAGAAAAATTTATAAACTTTTTTCATCTTTCCTCTCTCCCATGCACTTTGGGACAGAAAGAATACTTTACAAAAGATTTTACTTATTCCTTTTTCTACTCTCCCCTGTCCGCTTTAGGGCATAAAAGACCCGTTCCAGTAAATTTTACTTATTCTTTTTTCTATTCTCTCCGCTTTGGGACATAAAAGAAACCGGTCCAATTGATTTTACTTATTCTTTTCCTCTTTTCTTTGTGCTTGGAAACATAAAAATCAGGTTGAAAAAAATTTACACATTATCTCACACTTTTCTATGTATAGAGACTGCAAGCAGTCTCTTATATGCAAAGCAGCAGCGGAAAACAGGTATGTTATCAAAAATCTGCCAACTAATATCGATTCTGAATTTCAAAGTAAAAACGCCCTGCTGCGAACTGTCTTTACTTGTATTCTATGATAAAATTCTTTTCCCGTGCCTGTTCCCTGCATTTCTCTTTTTCTTGTTCCTGCCACAATTTCAAGCTGTAGGATTGCATTCCATAGCAAAATATTTTCTCTTTTGCGTCTACTTCTTTTACCGCCTTCCATACCTCGCTATTGTACCAAAAGGCTTCCAAAAAAACAATCTTTCTCTGACGATGCCGCATCGTGGATGCAAAATGGAGCAGACACGTTCGCCGTCTGCTCCATAAAATTGAATTTTTAATGCCATCTTCCTATTGTAGGTACTCCATAGGATTCACTGGAGCGCCATCCTTTTGCAGTTCAAAATACAAGTTAGCCCCTTCTACGGAATAATATTTTGTCGGCTCACTGACATATCCCAATGTCTCACCGCTCTCAATATAGTCTCCCTGACTTTTCGGAGTTTCCTTTAACTGTCCATAAATAGCGCTGTAGCCGTCTCCCATATCCACTGTCAACGTTGTGCCTGTTTCAGCGCTAGTTTCTACGGAAGTTACTTTTCCCGCTGCCACTGCCTTAACCGGAGTATTGACCTCAGCTTGAATAATCACCGCTGGATTATATTTATACTGATCCAAGGTTGCAAAATATACCGTTTGGTCCATGCTGTAATTTAAAACCACGTTTCCCTGCAGCGGCCAGCTCAAATCGGCAGCAGCATCAAAGTGAAGCTCTGGTTCTGCCGGGGCTTGCGTCTGTGCTACCACTTCCGGCTCGTCCATGAAATTATCATTTTCTGGCGCTATGATGCCAGATACCGCTTCCGTCTCCTGCTCTTTCTGCTTTTCTTTCTCTTTTTGCCTCTTTTCTTGTTCTTTGGCTGCCGCCTTTTTCTTTGCCTCTTCTTCTGCTGCTTCTCGTGCTCTTTCTCTGGCAGCGTCCTCTGCCTTAGCTTGCTGAATCAATTTTTCCTGTTCTTTTGCCAGCTCTTCTTCCTGCTTTTTTTCCTGCTGGGTATAATAGAGACCAGTCATGCCGAATGCTGCCACTACCATGATAAATGCAGCAATGATATAAGATTTCCTATTAAAAAATGCTGTATGTCTGTTTCTCATCCTGTCACCTTCCATTTCTGTTTGTTTTTCCTTCTTAGTTTTGCCGGAAAAACAAGCTTTATACAGGATTGAGAAAAATAATGCATTCTTTTTTCACAAAATTATGCGCTATTTTTTTTCGACTTTCGTATTGCTATAGTAATATGTAAGAATGTCCTTGTATCCGCCACCCTCCTTCGCCATCTGATTTGCTCCATACTGGCTCAACCCCAGACCATGCCCTAAGCCTTTGGTGACAATGCGGATCTGTCCCTCCACTTCTTTGAGAAAACAGCAGGCAGAGTTTAACCCTAGGCAATTACGAAATTCTTCCCCTGTGATGACTGTGGTTCCCACCTGCACCTCCAACACATAATCGCTGGAATCCCGCTTCGACACGATAATTTGATCGATGATCGTTTCCGCCGAGAGCTCCGCATCTGGGCATGCCTGCTTCAACTTCTCTGTCAGGGCATTTTTCTCAAAAAATACAACTTTCAGATAGTTAGGGGAAGAAATGTCCACCTTGCTGTCCACGTTTTTCAAGTATGGCTGCTTTATCCCCAGCGCTTCTTTTGCTTTCCGGGTCTGTCCTGCGCTTACCGCATGAAACGCTGGCTGAATCAGCTTTTCTTTCCAAAGCAAGACTTCTCCTTCCGTATCTTTGATCGCCTCTTCCAACACCTGATAATTTTTTTCAAATCCATCCTGTCCCCAAAGGGTCAGCATTTCTTTGAGAGACATGGCGTCCGGCAGTGTTCCTTGCGCCTCCACTGCTCCAAGCAGCTCTGTCCGGGCAATCACCGCCTGAGCCTTGATAGCCTCTGGCTCGCTGTCCAATGGAATTTCAAGCGCCACAATCCCTGCCAGGTATTCTTCTACTTCCAGTTGCTGCCCGTTCAATTCCACGATAAGAGGCGTTTCCTGCTTGATAAGCTGCTCCATCGCCTGCTCTCCTTCTTTCGTATCTTTTCCCTGAAACAAGAGCGTGACAATATAGGGGATTGCGACCACCAGCACACAGACAGATAAGAATGTTTTTATTTTTTCTTTCAGAAAATCACCCCCTTTAGACACTGTATGATAAAAAGAGAGCTTGTATGCAAAAAAGCAGAAATTTCGTAGCGCAATTGTCCACTTTTCATTTCGGAAGCACATCATTGGGCATGTTCACTAAGCACTCTAATTTTGTAACAATGTGCTAAAGTTTTGACAGAATTTTACAAAAATATAGAAAATTTGCCTGATCACTGCTATAATGGTTAGAAAATGTTTTAATCGGAATGACTTTTCGCCAAAGGGGGTAAAATAATATGTTAATCGTCAACAGCAATATTCCGGCATTGAACGCCGCAAATCATCTAAAAACAAATGCAGGACTAAAGGCAAAATCCACAGAAAAGCTTTCCTCTGGCTATCAAATCGGCAAAGCTGCTGATAACCCTGCCGGACTTGCCATCTCAGAAAAAATGCGCACCATGATCAAGGGGCTAGACAGGGGCACCAAGAATATGGAGGATGGAGCGTCCTGGGTACAGACAGGAGACGGAGCTTTGGACGACGCCCACGCCATTCTGCACCGGATGTCGGAATTGACGATCCAATCTTTGAACGACACGAATACGGATCTGGACCGCATGGCTCTGGAAAAAGAGTTTGAATCCCTTCAAAGCGAGCTGGACCGCATTGGCAACACGACAAAATTCAACGACATGCCTATTTTCGAGGCGCACGAATCGCCATTCTACCAATATGAGGGAAACATTCACTGGGATCCTCATCAGATCCATTCCATCTCTGCTGGAAACAACGACTTATCCATCACTTATCAGGCAGACAGCGCTTCTGGCACACAGACCAAGACGATCACCGTTCCTCCCGGAGAATACACGACCCAGGAGCTGATCGATGAAATTGAAGACGCATTAGGTCCCTGGACGCCCGGGGAGGCGAACCTAGTCGTGGAGCTGACGCCGGAAGGCACATGTAATGTCAATGTGGAAGGCGGAGAGAACATTGAAATGGTATCTGGCGGGCTTTCTTACCTGCTCAACCAAATCTACCGGGGCGGGAATTTCGGCGCACTGATCGGCACGACGATATTTCCAGACGAGTTTAGCCGTCTGGAAGTGGTAAATGGTCAAAATAATTTCATGAGCTTCGAGATTCAAGACTTCTCAGGAAACGGCCAGCTAATGTCGATCGATATTCCTGATGGAGAGTATACCCGCAGCGAATTGATCGACATTTTAAACCAGCAGTTACAAGGCACTTCTGTTGCTGCTGAGGCTTGGGGTACCGGAATCAAGCTCTCCAGCGATGACGCTATCGTCACTGGCTTCAAGGGAAACATGTTTAAGATTGACGGAGGCTATCCCATTTATAACTCTGTCTTTTACGATAATGTAAAATATGGATCAGTCTCCCAGTCTGGCGCTGTATTTACTGGCGGATGCGTGCTGCCCACAGATCCACGGGACGAAGAGCATAGCCGTTATGTCATAGATGATTCCAACCGTACGCTGGTCTTATATCCAAATGGCTCGACATCTCCTGTCACCATTGACATATCCCCAGGCTCCTATACTGCAGAAGAAATGAGAGACAAGCTAAACACCCTGTTTGGCTTTTCCGGGTTGCAACTGACCGTTGACGTTGTAAATGCCAACGGTTTTAAGGGCCTTAGAATCTCCTCTGACATCAAAGGATTTCTTAGCTCAGTCAAGCTGGATCCCGGCTGCAGCGCCTATGGGACCTTGTTTGTGAAACGAGAGTATAATCAGTACGGCAATCCTGTACGCCCGCAAAATGAGACAAAAACCGACAAAGAGGCGACGTTTACTGGCAGCAAGAACCTAGGCGGTCTTTCTGCGGTGCCCCTCATCGTCACTGCCGGCGTAAACGACGCTTTTTCGCTTACCATCAATGATACAGAATACACGATTCATTTAACGCCCAACACTTACACCAGCATTGATCAGGTAGTTGCAGAGCTTAACCAATGTCTCAACGGACCTTCTACGCCGCTTTCTTACAAGGGCATGATTAATGTTTCCGCTTCAGGAAGCACAATCAGGCTCACAGGCGCTGACGGCAAAAACGTAGATAAGATCAATGTAAAAGCTGTCAATGGCAACGGGGGATTTGACGAGGTCTTCCAGGGATATACATTCTCGACCGTCTCCCAGCCCGCCTCTGGTACTGGCTCCGTAATTTTAAACACGCCCTTTGACGGCAATATCGACGCCTCAAACAATAGCTTTGATATCAATGTCGATGGGACAAACTATCCTATAAAGCTTCCCACCGGGAGCAATGTTACTCAAGATCAGATCATCAACGCCATCGAGTCAGCGATTCCGCCTAGAACTGAGACGACGCCCAACACGTTCTCTCCTGTTTCCGCTGTCGGAAGCAACTCTGACCGAAACTTTTCAAAAACCGGAAACGGAACGCAGTCTGCCACGCCATGGTCTGGCTCTGCCACCGGCTCGTCGGTGCACATCGAAGGGCAGGTAGGATTTACTGACAATAAGCCAGCAACGCTTACGCTGGGTCCATCCCTCAAGGATTCCATGACCTTAGACGATAGCAATAACAAAATCACGCTTACCTTGAACAACGGTCAGCCAACCGTGATTGAATTGAATAAAGGGCCTTGCACTCCGGCATCCCTGATCGCCGACCTTCAGCAAAAAATCGACCAGGCATTCGGCACATCCATGGGCGGGGCAACGGTACAGCTAGGAAGCGATAACAAGCTAGTGATAACCTCCAGGCTCCCTGACGGCTACAACGGCGCTAAAACCTCCATTAGCTGTTCTACGGCAAACAGCAGCTTTTTAAAGGATTTAAATACTACGAAAAATCCGGCGTCCCTGACCACCACCCAGCCCCTGGCTTCCTCCATCACAATCGACGGCATACAAACTTTCCAATTTAAATTAAAGGAACCGCAGGGCACATTTCAAAATGTGTCCGTGGATTTGGGTCCAGGCAGCTTCACTCCAGCGTCCATCGCAGAACAGATCACTAAAAAGCTCGCTGCAAGCGGCGTCGGCGCTTTAGCTTCTGTGACTGCGGACAATCGGCTGGTTCTGACCTCTGCCACCGCTGGCAGCGGCGTTTCCATCAGCTACGATTCAAGAAACGGGGGAACCGCCACCGAGGCATTGTTTGGGTCACTGACAACTCCAAAGCCTGCCGACCGGGTAGTTCCTCTGGATACCGAGGACAGCATCACCATTGAGGCGGGAACCAGCGACCAATTTTCAATAAGCGTAAATGGAAAGGATAAAAATCTCACACTGACCCCAGGCACTTACGACCGCAATTCCTTTGTTAATATGCTCAATGAAAAGCTAAAAGATGCCAATGCCGATCTGGAAGCCTACGTCTCTGGCAACAAGATCGGCTATCGGACCAAGACCACCGGAAATCAAGCTTTCTTTAGCGTTAACTACAATAACGGGGGAAGCTCCATGAAATCGATTTACGGGGAAACCACCAAGAATTATCCTGGAGTGACCGCAAGCTTCAATTCACAAGGGAATCTGGTGCTGGGTTCTACCAACCCTAACAGCACTATCACGGTTCCCTCCTCCAACGGAAGCCCGTTCCAGAAGCCTGAGGTTATAACATCCCCGATCCAGACAAGTTCCACAAACGGCTACCATTCATCCACATACAGCCAGATTGCGGGAACCTCCCTCAATGGAGACATAACCATCGATCAGTGGAACAACAGTTTATCGTTTCAGTTTACCGACGCCGGAATTCCCATTCCTGTGAACTTTGACGTGCCTGACGGCACATACGGCTATGCCGAGCTGAAAAACCTGTTGCAGAACCTGGTGGACGCCCAGGTGGGCGGCGGCAAAATCAACGTCAGCATAGATGCAGGCGGCGTGAAGCTTACTGCGGTTAAAGCTGGGAACAATTACCAGTTCAACAATTTTAAAGGTGATTTCTTTGACAAAGTAATGTGTCCATACTCCGAAAGAACTTCCTCTTTAAACACTGCCGAAAAACCAGGCGGACAGGCAGTAGATACTGCCTACACCATTGGTCGCAAAGACGTCAAGACCAACGGCGCAACCATACGCCCAGGCATCAGCGACACGCTTTCCCTGGACTTCAAATGCGGTCCCAGAGAGATAACGCTCGAAATGCAATTGGATCCCAAAAAATATTCTGGTCAAGAATTAATCGAGCATTTGCAGGAAAAATTAAATGAACAGCTTGTAAAGAACGGGCTTCCTGAAAACCTGATCGAGGTGGGGCTGGGAGGCATCAACAGCGGCGTTTCCGGGTCAAATGACCAGAACGCCATCAACTTCAAACTGTCCGAAACTGTTTCCCTGCCTGAAGAGGGCGAGTATGTCATTGACGGCGTCAGTGGAAATGCAGCTTTCGAGATATTTTATCAGACGGATGGCGAAATGATCCCCGCCTATATCGTGGGCACCAAGGATATCTCAGAAGGGGTAACTTTAGGACCTGACGACACGTTATTCTCCCTCAATCTAGACGGAACCGACTATTCGATAACGCTCCCGGAAGGCAGCTATACCCCAGAAGAACTAATCAAGCAAATTAACGCCGGGCTCACCGCACAGGGAGCGCCGTTGGTCGCCTCCGTAGAGGACGATCACATTAAAATTTCCCACACTCTTGCGGGAGAGCATACCATTGATCAAGTTTCTGGCGGCGCCAAGGATAACATTTTCTTTACAGAACGCGGCCAGCTAGAGGAAAAGCCTGGCCGTTACATCAAGCCAAACAGCCAGAGCGGCGATCACATCGTCATCAAACGACAAATATTCAGCTCCGCATACTTGGGCGTCAACTCGATTTGTATTTCCAGGCCCAAATATGCAAACAAGGCGTTAGACCGGTTGAGCCATGCAGTAGACATGGTTTCGGAGATCCGAAGCGAGTTCGGCACAATGCAAAACCGCCTCGGCTACGCCATTAACAACAACGAAAACATGCAGGAAAACACCCAGCGTGCAGAGTCCTCTCTACGTGATACCGATATGACAAAGGAAATAGTTAATTTTGCAAAATGCAATATTTTGCAGCAGGCCGGGGAAGCCATGCTGTCTCAGGCACACCAGGCAAAAGAACGAGTCTTGATGCTGCTGCAATAATCTGTTCTGACATGCAAGCAAAAACCGCAGAAGCAAGCTCTGCGGTTTTTTGCATTTGATTGATATGTTGATATCTTCTATGATATAAAAACTTATCCCAATAAAGACAGGACGCCCTGGTTGGACTGGTTTGCCTGTGCGAGCATAGACTGTCCAGCCTGCGCAAGAATATTGTTTTTGCTGTATTCCACCATCTCAGACGCCATGTCGATATCACGGATCCTGGATTCTGCCTGCTGTGTATTCTCAGCAGCCGTATCAAGGTTGGCGATGGTATGCTCCAGACGGTTCTGAATAGCGCCCATGCGTCCTCTTGCTGCGGAAACAGTTTTAATCGCTGCGTCAATGGTACTGGTTGCTTCCTGCGCTCCCTCCTGGGTGCTTAAATCTACTTTATTTCCATCTACGCCAAGAGCTCTCGCACTCATATCCTCTAAGCTAAAGCTCATCGTCTGACCCTCGTTTGCACCAATCTGAAGCGTGATTCCAGAACCAGAAGAAACTCCTTCATAACCAGCCTGACCCCACAACGCCTGCGTGCTTCCAAGACCAGCTCCGGCTGTGTCGCCCATCGTAATCTGTGAAACAGTACTTGCGCCACTAGTAGCATATAACGTATTTGGTTCATCCGGCGTAGCGCCCTTGAGCGTTACATCGAAGTCAAAACCTGCCTTTGCCAGAATGTCCTCCAAATCCTCTGCCGTATATTCCTTTCCAGCTGCAAGATGGATCGTGTATGCCCCCGCAGTCGTCGCATTTACTGCGCTGTGTGTAATGGCTGTATCTGTCACAACCTCCTCTTTGCCAACTTCTCTGTCAAAAGCAAAATCAAAGGTAGTATTATTGAATTCCGCACCGTACTTATTTGCAGTAAAGGAAATTTTATCAGCTCCTACAAACCCAGTTACTGTTCCTTCATCTGACACTGCCTTAACGCCTGCCGCCGTAACAGTGCCTGCAGTAGTAGCTGCGTCTGCATTAAAAATACCGTTTTTGAGCGTTACTTTCACTTCTGCCGGAGCCCCGGTAGCAGTACTGTCTTCTTGTTTTGCGTTTTTCACCAGATTATCGATTTCATCCTGGGTATAGACCTTGTTCAAAGAAAGGTTCAAGGTCAGCGTCTTGCCTGTGGCATCCCAGATCGCTGTCTCCTGACCTACCTTTGTATTGGCTGATGCAGCAGTTGCTATCTTCACGCCTGCGACATTGGAAGTGACCAGGGCGCCGTCTAAAGTAGCGTCCACAACACCGAATTTGGGTCCAGAACCTGTAGTAGCAGTGCTTCCTCCCGCCTGACTTCCATCTAACAGCTTCAGGGTATTGAATTCAGTCGTTTCAGAAATTCTTGTCAGCTCTTCCTGCAGCTGGCCAATCTCGTTGTTTACTGCTTCACGGTCATCGTCTGTCTCCGTGCCGTTCGCTGCCTGTACGGAAAGCTCGCGCATTCTCTGCAAGATTGCATGCTGCTCATTTAACGCTCCTTCTGCCGTCTGGATCAAAGAAATGCCGTCCTGTGCATTGGATGACGCTTTATTTAAACCTCGAATCTGGCTTCTCATTTTTTCCGAGATGCTCAAGCCTGCCGCATCATCTGCCGCCCGGTTAATCCGATAACCGGAAGATAATTTCTCCGTAGATTTTGCCTGTGCGCTTGTAGTGATCCCAAGCATTCTGTTTGCATTCATTGCTGACATATTGTGTTGTACGACCATTGCCATAATATTGTTCCTCCTTGTATTATGTGTGTAAATGCCGCAAGTCCCTTTGCGCGCATGTCATGCTTCCTAAATTTCAGGAAGACAGTTATCTATCCAATTCCCCCTTTGGGGCGCCCCATGAGATACCTGACATGGGGCATAATAAGCAAGACCCCTAGGTTAGCCCTGCGTTATTATCCGTTTGATATTCCTGCGGCGGCCTTAAAGTTTCCTATCCTTTACTCGCTGCCCGCTGCTCCCGGCGAATCCGTTTCCGCTCCGCCATAAGGATTGATTTGATTTTGTCCTGCGCCTCCGCTGAAATCTGCCTTTCTGGATAATGCCTTACCTCGTTCCCTGGATCTGCCGCCATTCCATAACGCTCTAACGCCTCGCTTCTGACAATGTTGTATTTCTTGGGCGCATCCACCAAGATCCGCAGGTTCTTAGCGCTTCCTCCGGCAAATACAATTTTTACCTCCTCGCCAATCAAGACATATTCTCCTGGCTTTACTGTTAATTTCAGCATCGCATAACCTCCTGTTCTTTTTCATTTCCTAATGAAACTTCCTGCAACCTTTTAGATACAAAGGTTGCATTTCTCTCTCTTAAAACAAATAATGGCTTCCAGGGAGCTGCGCCCGGCTTTTTGCCAAACGCAAACGCTTCCCTAAAAACCATTAATCAATCCACAATAAGGAGGAATACCATATGAGTACAACACAGCCCATCCGCCAGCTCTGCCAACTACGGGAATTTGAAAATTATTATCAAAAGGATCGTCCCAATCCAAGAAATTATGCGCTGATTATTTTTGGCCTCAATACGGCTCTTCGCATCAGCGACATCTTAAAGACCACCTGGGACATGGTGTATGACTTTGATACTGCAAAATACCGCCCCCATTTGCAGGTAAAAGAACAAAAGACAGGAAAAAATACCATGATCGCTTTAAACCGTTCTGTGATCTCCGCCTTAAACGCTCTGAAAACGACAGAGACTACCCGGGAACAATACCTGTTTCCCAGCCAAAAGCACCGCAATTTGCCAATCAGCCGCTACCAGGCTTTTCGCATCATCAAAAAGGCTGCTATCGATACCAACCTCCCAGATCATGTAAGCTGCCATTCTCTGAGAAAAACCTTTGGCTACCATGCCTGGAAAAACGGTACGCCTCCTGCGCTGCTTATGGATATTTTCAATCACTCTTCCTACCAGATCACCAAACGATACCTCTGCATCGAACAAGATGAAAAGGATCAAGTATTTTTTCATATAAATTTATAAAATAATTTCATTTTTCCTATAAAGTATTGAAAATTTCTGCCGATATAATGGGTGTAAATAAAAATGCAACCTTTGTATCTAAAAGGTTGCATTTTTATTTACATATTTTAGTATTGTCAGTTTTTTTTGAATTATGCTAAAATAAGCAAGCTCTAATAAATCCTCTTTCTCAGTTGGCGCTCATAACGGAATAAAGCCGTTTTCCATAAGGCGTCAGATAATAATGTTTCTCACTCCCCATGACTCTTCTTTGTATGAACCCATGCTCGTGACACTTACTTAAAAACTGAGAGAGAGACGATACGCTAAGCTCTGCCCTTTTAGCCAATTCTTTATGGGTGATGCCTGGATTCCTATCTATCTGCTGAAATATCACATATTTATCTTTTAGCTGTATAGCGTAATCCTCTATGGAATTCTCCTTTTCTTGTTTTTCTGCCAACATGCTGAGCATGTTCGTAAAAGAAAGAAGCTGCCCCATCTGATACACTAATATCATATTTTTTGATTTTTCATAGCTTTCTGTACGCCAGTAAGCCTCCACAAAACTGTCGAGCTCCCAAAACTCTTCGGGGATCATTTCCGTACAATGATTTTCCACAATTTTAACTGTTGATTTTGACAATTGATAAATTAATTCCTCTGGAATTTTCTTGTCTTCCAACAAATAATTTAAGATCCTTTGAACTAATTCTTTCATAAATTATCACCTAGTATTCTAATATATTCTTATTCCGAATTATCTCGTTCGGCAAAAAGCGCTGCCGCCGTATGTCTGTCAACAGCCCAAAGCATTTTCCCATCAATCCTATTATAACCATGATTCTCCCAGATGTAAACATAAGTTTTGCAAACAATTGTTCTATTTTCTCTTGCTTTTTTTCACGCACTATGTTATGATCATTTTAGAACGAATGTTCTTTCTCATTTACTTCCTAGGCTACAATATATCAATCAGAAAAGGGAATGCGTATGAATCTACAGATGGATATGGACTTAATGGAAAAACTGACAATTTTATCTGGCGCGGCAAAATATGACGTCGCATGCACTTCCAGCGGCGTAGACCGCAAAGGAACTGGCAAAGGGATCGGTAATTCCATCGCCCCGGGAATCTGTCACACGTTTTCCGCAGATGGAAGATGTATTTCCCTGTTAAAAATCCTCTTTACCAACGAATGTATTTTTAACTGCGCCTATTGTCTCAACAACCGGGATTCCGACGTTCCAAGAGCTTCTTTTACGCCAGAAGAGATCTGTTCCATCACTCTGGAGTTTTATCGGCGCAATTACATTGAAGGGCTGTTCCTGAGCTCTGGCATCCTGCGAAGCCCCGATTATACCATGGAGTTGATCTACCAGACCCTATACAAGCTTCGCAACGAATACCATTTTAACGGTTATATCCATGTAAAAGCGATCCCTGGCGCAGATCCTCTCTTGGTAGAAAAGACTGGCTTTCTAACCGACCGCATGAGCATTAACTTAGAACTGCCCACCGCAGACAGCCTAAAGCATCTTGCCCCTTGCAAATCCCGCAATACCATTTTAAAGCCTATGCGCCAGATTCAAAACCGTATCACAGATAACAAACAGGAACTTACCGTCTACCGCAAAGCTCCCAGATTTGTCCCCGCTGGACAGTCTACCCAGATGATCATCGGTGCAACTTCAGAAAATGATTATCAAATCATGAGCGTTGCAGAAAACTTATACCAGAAGTTTGCATTAAAGCGGGTATTCTATTCCGCCTTTGTCAATGTAAACCACAATTCCTTGCTTCCCGTTCTGCCGGGAGGGCCTCCCCTGCTTCGGGAACACCGCCTCTATCAGGCAGACTGGCTACTGCGCTATTACCATTTTGAAGTATCGGAACTGCTGTCAGAAGACCGTCCTGACTTTAACATCTTTCTGGATCCCAAATGTGACTGGGCGCTGCGCCACTTGGAACGTTTTCCCGTAGAAATCAATCACGCCAGTTACCAGACATTGCTGCGCGTTCCTGGCATCGGCTATAAATCTGCGGAACGCATTGTCAAAGCCCGCAGAAGGAATCGTCTTAATTTTGACGACTTAAAGAAAATTGGCGTAGTTTTAAAACGCGCCCTCTACTTCATCACCTGTTCTGGTAAAATGATGTATCCTACCAAGCTGGAGGAAAACTATATCTGTGAAAACTTAATGCGCGATAAGACCCAGATTCCAAGGGATATTCGACAAGGCGGCTACCGTCAGCTCAGCTTTTTTGATAAAGAGCTTCAGGCTGACTTCCAACTGACAGACGCCCAGATTCTTCCGCCTGCCTGCCAGATTACAACCATATAGCTGCAACATAGCCGCTATATGCAAGATATGACTTTCAGACCACCCGAGACTGATCCATAGATTTCATAGAGACTGTATTTTCCAGCTACCCATAAAACTTTATTTCATTTCAAACAGGAGGCTGTTATGTATATTTTCATCTGCGAAGACAGCATAGACGGGATATTTACAGGCGTCTATAATGCTTGGGCAAGCCGTTACGGACATGCAAACGTTTCGCTCACTACGCAAATCCCAGACAATTACTCCCTCTTTCACGAATACATCTCCGTTGAGACTGATCTTGAGAAAAGCGCAAAAGTCGCACGGACGCTTAGAAACCGCATGGATGCGGAATCATATGAAGCGCTTTGCCAGGCTGCCCTGGCATCGGAATCGTTTTCGAAGCGCAGACATTCTATCAACAAGGCGGACGCCCTCTATAAAACGATCGTGCTTGCCCTGTCGCTTCCTGACAGCAGCAAAGTATTAAATTACCTGGGAGAGCCATATGTAAACTGCGTATTCCAGCTTTCCCTGAGCACAAGCAATGAAGCGCATCACCTTCTGGGCTTTCTGCGCTTCCAGGAGCTGGAAAATGGCGTGCTGTTTGCCAAGATTCATCCCAAAAATCACGTGCTTCCTTTCCTGGGGGAACATTTCCAAGACCGTCTGCCCCAAGATCATTTTATGATCTATGACGAGACTCGCCAGCTCGCCGCACTGCACCCCAAGGGCAAAGGCTTTTTTATCACTGGAACGGAAGATCTCGACTGGGAACAGCTCAAACGGCTTTCGCCCCAAGAATTGGAATACCAAAAATTGTGGTGCAAATTTTTCGACAGCATCGCTGTCGAGGCAAGAATCAATCCTAAGCTTCAGAATCAAAATCTTCCCAAACGTTTTCGGCGTGATATCGTGGAATTTGCGGACAGGGGAGATCATTAATTTTGAAATTCCTGCTTTACTGCAAAAGATTGCTCAGCTTTGCAAACTGTTCTAAGGTCAAAGCCTCCCCGCGCACATTGACAGGCAGCCCCATCTCCTCCAATGCTTCTGTTATCTGGTCTTTGGAATATGGAAGTTGCGCTGCATTATTTAATCCGTTGACTAAAGTTTTCCTGCGCTGGTTAAAGGAGGCTCGTATTATGGCAAACATCTTTCTTTCGTCTAAAACTTGTACCGGACGTTCCTTGTATCTGACAAGCCTGATTACTGCGCTTCCCACAGCGGGGCGGGGCATGAAGCAGTTAGGCGGAACGTTTGCCACAATTTCCGGTTTTGCATAATACTGCACGGCAAGAGACAACGCCCCGTAATCTTTCGTTCCAGGACATGCTTGTATGCGGTCTGCCACTTCTCTTTGCACCATGACCGTAATGCTTTGTATTGGCACATGACTTTCAAACAATCCCATAATAATCGGCGTTGTAATATAATACGGCAAATTTGCCACCACTTTAATGGGGTTTCCATGATTTTTCTCTTGAGCGAGACAGTTAAGATCCACCTTTAAAATATCTTCCTGAATCACTTCTACATTCTGATATTCACTGAGCGTGTCAGCAAGAATGGGAATCAGATTCTTGTCGATCTCTACCGCCGCCACCTGCCTGGCATGTTCGCATAGATACTGCGTCATAGTACCGATGCCAGGGCCTATCTCCAACACATAATCGTCTTTTGTAATCTCTGACGCCTGAACAATTTTATCCAGCACTCTGGTGTCAATTAAGAAGTTTTGACCAAATTTTTTCTGAAAGTTAAAGTTATATTTCTGCAATACCGCTATGGTATTTTGGGGAATTCCCAATGTTGCCATGTTGCCTCCTTCTTAAGCTTGCTCCTACTTTACCTTGGAAAACAGCCGAAATGCATTTTCACAAGTGGCATTTCGCACTTCCTCCTCAGAAATTCCTCTTAAAGCTGCGATCTCCTTAACCACATATGGCAGGTTCAAGGATGAATTACGCTTTCCCCGGTTAGGTTCTGGGGAGAGATATGGACAATCCGTCTCCAATAAGATTCTTTCCAGCGGAACTTGCATTGCAGTTTCTTTGAGCTTTTTAGCATTTTTAAATGTCACCACGCCGCCGATTCCAATATAATAACCCATTTTTACATATTCTTGCGCCAGTTCTGGAGAATAGGAAAAACAATGCACGACGCCCGGAATATCTTCCCCATGGATGCCCTGAACTAATTTCAAGGTGTCTTCTGCAGCATCTCTAGAATGAATGATCACTGGAAGAGACGCTTCTCTTGCCAACTCCATCTGCCTACAGAACCAATACCGCTGCTTGCTTTGTACTTTGGGATCTTTTTCCCAATAATAATCGAGCCCGATCTCCCCGATTGCCGCTATCTTAGAATCTGCCGCCGTCTCTTTGAGCCAGTCATATACATCCTCGTTAAGATCCTCAATATCGCTGGGATGGATCCCCACCGCTCCATAGAGAAATGGATATTGCCGGGTCAATTCCAATGTGCGCTTGCAGGCTGCAAAGTCGGATCCGACATTGACGATCCTGCCGACTCCGTGCTGCTCCATCGAGGAGAGCAGTTCTCCCCGATCTGAGTCAAACTGCTGATCATCATAATGGGCATGACTTTCAAATATCATTTGTCCATATCCTCCCTAACAGATCTCTGCTCCCGAAGGCATTTGCTTTTCTGGCGTCATCAGCGCCAGGGTACCATTCTCATCTTCTGCACAAAGAAGCATTCCCTCTGAGAGCACGTCCGCAAGTTTGGCAGGCTTTAAGTTGACAAGTACCATGACCTTTTTTCCAACCATTTCCTCTGGCGTATAATACTTACGGATGCCAGAAACAATCTGCTTGACCTGACTGCCAATACGAACCTGCGAACAGAGCAGCTTTTTCGACTTAGCTACCGCCTCGCAAGAGATAATCTCTCCCACTTGGAATTGCATCTTCATAAAGTCATCATACGAAATCTCTTCTTTTGCTGGAATGTCAATCACATTCTCTGCACTGACCTCTTCCGGCGCCTCCCCCATGGCACGCTGTTCTGCTTCGAACTCAGCTTTCTGTGCCTGGCGGATAATTTCTACCTCTTTCATAATTTCTTTTGCATCCAGACGGGCGAACAGGATTTCCGGCTGTTCCGTCACCTTCGTTCCACTTTCATACAGCCCAAACTGATCCAGCTTTTGGAAATCCCGGATCGAGGTATTGAGCTGCGCTACAATTTTTTCCGCTGTTTTTGGCAAAAAACTATAAAGCAAGGATGCCGCAATGGTAATAGATTCTGTTAGATTATATAATACCTCGCTGAGCCTGTCCTTTTTGTCTTCCTCTTTCGCCAGTACCCAAGGCTCTGTCTCATCAATATATTTGTTACTGCGGCGCAACAGGGTAAATACTTCTGAGATGGCGTCTGCTACCCGAAGCTCGTCCATTTTCTTTTGAACCTTGTCCTTTGTTGCTTTTGCCAAGGATTTTAATTCCTGATCCACTGCTTCCTGCGCCCCAGTCTTTTTCACGACTCCGCCAAAATATTTGTTGCACATGGAAATGGTACGGTTCACCAGATTCCCCAAAATATTGGCAAGATCAGAGTTCAAACGCTCCACCACCAGTTCCCAGGTGATAATGCCGTCATTGTCAAATGGCATTTCATGAAGCACGAAATACCGGGTAGCGTCCACGCCGAATAATTTCACCATGTCGTCCGCATAAATCACGTTTCCCTTAGATTTGCTCATTTTCTCTCCGCCCTGCAAAAGCCACGGATGTCCAAACACCTGCTTCGGCAGCGGCAGGTTCAAGGCCATCAAAAAAATCGGCCAGTAAATCGTATGGAAACGTATAATGTCTTTGCCAATCAAATGCAGATCCGCCGGCCAGTTCTTGCAAAACAGCTCTGTGGAAGCTCCGTCGGCATCATAGCCAATCTTGGTGATATAGTTGGTCAAGGCGTCGAGCCATACATACACGACATGTTTGGGATCAAAATTCACGGGAATTCCCCAGTGAAAAGATGTTCTGGAAACACAAAGATCTTGTAATCCTGGTAACAAGAAATTATTCATCATTTCGTTTTTCCGTGATACTGGCTGGATAAATTCTGGATGGCTGTTGATATATTCAATCAACCGGTCTGCATATTTGCTCATTTTGAAAAAATATGCTTCTTCTTTTGCAGGCTTTACCTCTCGCCCGCAGTCGGGACATTTCCCATCCGCCAGTTGAGACTCTGTCCAGAAAGATTCACAGGGCGTGCAATACATTCCCTCGTAAGCTCCTTTGTAAATGTCTCCCTGTTCGTATAATTTCTGAAAGATTTTTGCCACTTGCTCCTCATGATCTTTATCTGTAGTACGGACAAAACTGTCATAAGAAGAATTCATCATATCCCAGATGCTTTTTACCTGGCTGGCAACTTGATCCACATATTCTTGGGGACTGATTCCTGTTTTCTCTGCTTTTTCCTGAATCTTCTGTCCATGCTCGTCCGTTCCGGTCTGAAAATACACGTCATAACCTTCCTGTCGCTTAAACCTTGCAATGCTGTCCGCCAACACGATCTCATAAGTGTTGCCGATATGCGGCTTCCCAGATGTGTAGGCGATTGCAGTCGTGATATAATATTTTTCCTTGTTACATTTTGTGCACATATTGTATTCCTCCTTTTATTATGCAAGGCGGGTGAATCCGCTGATACATCCAATGTCTCTGTCATAACGGAAAACCTGCAAAGATTTCCATTATCATAAAATATGCGTCTATAAGTTAATAAAACGGTCTGCCTCATCCGTCAATGTTCCCGCAACCTCACGGTTTTGGTCCATGGCCTCTGCAATCTCACTGATATCTTTCACCAGGCTTGTAGTGTTCATCGCTACATTCGTAGCACCCTTTGCACTCTCTCCCACCGCGCTATTGATATCATTGATTGATTCTGTAATATCTTTCATCAACTGTTTCAGGTTGACAGACATATCATTAAACCGGGTAACAATCTCATTAACATGCATTGCATCCTGATTATATTGTTTCCCTGCGCTTACAAATCCCTCATAATCAGGAAGAATATTGTCATTGATGTATTTTACAATAGAATCTGCGCTTCCAATCAAATCATTCACTGCTTCGATCACCATATTATTGATGGTCTGAATATTATTTGCCGCCTCCCTGCTAGAACTTGCAAGCTGGCTGATTTCACCTGCCACCACGGCAAATCCCCGTCCTGCCTCGCCCGCCCGGGCTGCTTCTATAGAGGCATTGAGCGACAACAGGTTTGTCTGACTAGAAATGCTTAATATTTCATCTGTCAAGTCATTGACCCGGTCAACGCTCTTACTGCTCTCAATGGCGCTCTTTAACTTTTCTATGATGCCATTGATTATGTCGCTGGTATTTTTCTTGTTTTCAACCGCATTATATTCCAAATCCTCTGCACGCTTACTCATTTCTCCTGCGTAATCATATAATCCCTGTGAAGCATCTGACAATTCCACAATATTATCGTCGACAACTCCCACATGGTCCTTAATGTCCATAATATTAGCCGAAATCGTTTCCATGGATGCAGATAATTCTTCCATCACAGCTGAAATATCCGTAGAATTATCGTTTGCAGTCGATACTTTGCCTGATACCAGATTTACAATCGAGCCAAGCTGTCCGGAGCTGTTATTGATCTGTCCCATAATTCCCTGCAATGTCTCAATAAAGGTATTGATCCCCGCTGCAAGCGTGCCAATCTCATCCGTGCAGAAGCATTGGACGCGCTTTGTCAGGTCTCCCTTTCCTGACTCAATGGCCGCAATCACATCACGAAGCTGAATATTAATATTAATCAAACGCTTGCACACCCACTTCCAACAGATACGCACTACAAAAAGAAACAAAACAATCCCCAGAACAAGCAAGATAACCGTTACTCTCGTCACTTTTTGATATGTATCCCTCTGATATGCCACTGCTTTTTCCATATCGCTCCTATTTGCATCAACCATGGCATCCAACTCTGCCGTCAATGCAACGCCTGCCTCTCTTAAATCATTATTTGCAAGCGCAGAGGCCTCTTCATTCTGATGGTTTGTGCTGTATTCAAGGATTCTATCGTATATCACTAAATAATTTGCATATTGTTCCTCAAGTTTTACAAAGTTCTTTTTCTCTTCCTCAGAATCAATCCCTTTCTCATATTCATCGCACAACCCGCTTATCTCTGCCTTCAAAGAATCTGCTTCTTCCACCAGCGCCTGTTTGTCATCGGCATCAGCTTCCACGATATGCGCGAATGCCACGCGCCGCAGTGTCTGATAAGCGATTGCTGTATCATCCAGCCTTTCGATACTTTTTACATAATTCCCAGTGATCTCATCACTAGCTCTCATAAGCTGGTTTGCACTTTGGTAACTTACAATTCCCAAAACGATCATCAGGCAGCCCAAAAGTGCAACTGGAATTATTATTTTATGCCTAATGCTCAGATTCTTAAAAAACATCATTTTTCTTTTCCTCCTAATGTAACTATGATTCATCCATTCTACATCAACGCCGCATCGATACTATTATAATACTTTTTCCTCTTTTCGTCATCTATATCTTATGTTCGGCATTTGTTTTATAATAAATCAACTCTTTTTGCAACTACCACAAACCTTTGGTCTGCTCCATCGCCGGCACAGGTGGACAGCGTAAGGAACGTATCTCCAAAACTGGCGGTCACTCCGGTATCATAGAGTGCAAGCTTACAGACATTCTCATAAAAATCGATAAATTCTGCTTCGGTGTTGGCACGATAAAACTTATAATATTGAAAAGGCTGATCTTCTTCATATAGCCGAAATGGAAAAACAGCCATTACTTCATACGTTCTTTCCTCGTAAAGGGTGTCAAAAGAAATATGGGCATGTTCTCGGTAGAAATCATGATTCCGATATCGCTCCAGTTCCCCAAACATAGAACCGTCTTTCATATTGTGCCCATAAATAATAAAATTTGTCCCTGGACTATCAAGATCGGCTATATTTTTCACATATAGACAGCCATATTTATCTGTTTCCCGATAAAAATTATGGGAGAGGTAAAATTCATCATCTTCACACTGCATCACCGGATAATCAATAGCAGTCCCCTCAATCGTCAGCCAGCCTGCCAAGTCCTGATTTTCATTGTAAACACTCTTATATTTGTCCAAAATCTCCCTGTGTCCTCCTGTATCGATACCTGTCTGTATTTCTGGTTCTTCCGTTCTGACTTCCTCCAAATGCATCCTTATTTGTTTCTGTTGCTTTTGATGCCTTATGGACTGGAAGTATGCCTGAATCACAGGAATCAGGCATACCACCATGATAAGCAGCAGGGTCCCCCGAATCAGCTTATATTTTTGCTTACCTTTCACAGGCTTTCCTCCACTCCGCAGACCCCTTTTTTCCAATGCCGTGGTAATATGCAAGCAGCAGGAAAATTGCCGCAAGGGCAAGCATACGCTTGATGCCTCCCTTTCCTTTTGCCCAGCACAGCAGTCTCGACACCAACTCTTCTTTCTTCTGTTTCGTCATGCCATGCTCTTTCGTGGTGAAGTACATCAATAGATAAGTAAACCCGGCAATCATGGAGACCGTGGCATAGATTTCCACGTGAGCGCCATCACCAGTCTTTGGCTCTGGGCCCGGGGTTTGAGGTTCCGCTGGCAGCGGCTCCTGGGCCTGTTGTGGAATCGCAAACGTCATCTTATGACCGTTCCAGTTCCCGGCATTGTCCTTTGCTTCTACAGAAAGCGTGTGGATTCCCGCTCCTGTTACCTCGATAGTAAAGCGGTAAGATTCCACGATTTCCTTGGAAAATGCTTTTTCTTTAACTTCCCTCTCCTTTTCATTGTCTATGCGGTAAGTAATCCCAGCGATTCCGCCAGAGATGTTCTCCCCTGTCTCGTCTTCTACGTTAACCTCTATGACTGCGCTTGCTCCTGCCTGCGCTTTCCCTTTGGCAGTGAAGCGGATCCGTGGCGCATTGTCCTCCACGATCACGCCCTGTCCCTTGGATGTCAACACTTTCCTTGCTGAAACGTTTCCTGCCTTGTCCGTGCAAGTCATAGCAATAGTTCCTTTAAAATTCTCGTCTATCGTAAATTCTGCCACGGTTTTCCCGTCCCGTTCCCGGATCTTTGCTTTCGCGGTTTTTCCGCCGCCAGTGGCAACCAGGCCCAGAGGCAGGCTAATGCTCCCATACGCCTTAGCATTGATATTGTGCAGCGCCTGTGCAGACTTTGATTTCGCTTCTTCCCTTTCTGGCATCAGAGCATATACCGCCCGTTCCGCGCCGCTGCCCTCTTCTATGATTGGGACGGTAACAGCAAGCCCTTTCTGTCCGATAATCCAGCTCGCCAGATCCGTGTGCCCCTTGCGAAATGTCGCCTTACCCAGCTCGGGCGCAATGTCGTCCACCCATTTGGCATACAGCGTCACATCCAAAGATGATGTATTCTCCTCCACGTTCCCCCCAAAGTCCCACTGGCACTCCGGGGTTCCAGCGCTGTCTAGATACCAGCCTTTGAAGCTGTACCCTTTCTTCACGGGCTCTTCCACTTCCTCAATGGGACAGCCATAGCGCACCGTTTGTCTCTTTGGCTCCTTTCCCATCCCACCGTTCAAGTCAAAGCTCACTTGGTAAATGTCACGGTCGTAAAACAGTCTTAATACCAGGCTTCCGTCGGCCTCAATCTTACCAGTGCCGCATCTTTGCTCATGGCGGACGTTTTCCGTGAACCCAGCATACTTCTTTGGGTTGGCAATCGTTACAGAATCCGTGGTCCCTACAAGCTCCTCTGTGTCTGCTTCTTCCAGTATGTAGCCATCCCCTTCTGCATCCTGCTTGTAATGCTCCACCAGGTAGGGCGTATCGTCAGCCGCAGTCCAAGCAGCATAAAGGATCATGTCTTGCTCAAAAGCCTGCCTGCTATCCGCAGGATAAGACTTCCCTGTTCCATCCTCTTTCTCATTCCATCCAGCAAAACGATAGCCTTGACGTTCTGGCGCAGGCGCAAGGGTAAATACTGGCCAGTCGTATGTAACCTCTTCATGGACATTGGCGTGACCAGAAAGTGTCTCGCCCTTCCCTTGCCCCTCATAGGACAGGGTCACCCTTTTCTCATAAACGCCATAATAAGCCATGTCTTGTGTCAGGGAAATCTCTTGTTCTTGCTGAATTTCCCCACCATAGCTATCTTGCTCCATGGTCCAGCCCACCGGATCCCATCCCTCCATTTGCGCAAGTTCTGGAGCTGTCACCATGCCGCTGGTCTCGATTCCGCTTAAGGAGACTGCCTTGGTCTCCTTTCGCCCAGCGCTTCCAGAGTAGAAATCCGCCGTCAGGGTCTTCTGGTAGACAGCATACAGCGTGAGATCCTCTTCTGTCCGAAGAATCTCTCCTTCCTGATAACTCTCTCCTGTGCCGTCTACCCTGGTATTCCAGCCTACAAAGGCACTGCCGAAACGCTCTGGCCCTGGTTCTATGACAAATTCTGCAAGAGATTTTGTAAATTCCTGGTGAACATTGCCGAAGCACGTTCCTGACTGACTATAGGGAAATCCCTCCACGCCTATTGCTTCATACGTCACCTTGACATCTTTTCCGTATACGCCATAATAACTGCCATCATCCGTCAGCGTAATCTCTTCCCCTGGCTGAATCTCTGCGTTATAACCCTGCGGATCTACACTCCAGCCCAGCGGCTTCCAATTTTGCGACGTTCCAGAATCTGACGCTTCCAAAGCTGCGGCTTGTTTTAATCCTTCTGATTTTTCTCCCTCGCTGACCAATTGCAGCTCTTTCAACGACGGCGCCTCGATAGTTCCACTGACCGCATCCTCTGGAATCTCCACTACTAGCGTCTCATTTTGTCCTGCGCTTCCAGAATAAAATCTCGCATGCAGCGGCTTCTTAAAAATTGCATACAAGGTGACATCTGTTTCAGTCTCCAAAACATCTCCCTCTTTGTAGGTCTTTCCAGTGCCATCCGCTTTGGCATTCCATCCTGCAAAAGCATAACCCAAGCGCACCGCTGGCGGAGCAATCGTAAACTTCACTGGACTGATAGTAATTTCTCCATGTACGTTAGCATGACATTGCCCGCTTTCCACTTCTGGGATAGATTGTGCGCCATTTGCCACATAAGACAAATTCACGGTCTTCTGGTATGTGCCATAATAATCTTTGTCCTCTGTCAGCGTAATCTCTTCCCCTGGCGCAATCTCCCCTGTATATTGGTCTTTTGCAGCATTCCAGCCCAGAGGGGTCCAACCCTCCATGGTCTTTAAAACGGGCGCCTCCACAGTCCCGCTTTCGGCAGAAGCTTCCACCTCCACCGACTTTGTCTCTTTCTGCCCTGCATCTCCAGAATAGAAGTTGGCATGTAACGTTTTCTGGAACATGGCATAAAGGGTCACGTCCGTTTCCGCTTGCAATGCCTCTCCCGCTTTATAGGTCCTGCCACTTCCATCTGCCTTAGTATTCCACCCTGCAAATTCGTAGCCTGGGCGCTCCGCTCCATCTGCCACGGTAAACTGCGCCATGGAAATAGAAACCTCCTGATGCACGTTTGCACTGCATTGTCTGGTCAAAGCTTCTGGCACAGACTGCGCGTCTTTCGCTTCATAGATTAGTCTCACTGGTTTTTGGTATATGCCGTAATAATCTTTATCCTCCGTCAGCGTGATCTCTTCCCCTGGCGCAATCTCCCCTGTATATTGGTCTTTTGCAGCGTTCCAGCCCAGAGGGGTCCAACCCTCCATGGTCTTCAGCTCTGGGGCGTCTACAGTCCCGCTTGAGGATGCCGCCTCAGTTTCTATGGTTTGCGTTTCTTTTTGACCTGCGCCACCCGAATAAAAATTAGCCTTTAAAGTTTTTTTGGCGTTATCACGGAAAATTGCATACAGATCTGTGTCCCCCTGAATTTCCAAGTTATCTCCAGGCTGATAGCCTGCTCCTGTGCCATCTGGCTCTGTATTCCATTCTACGAAAGTAAAGCCATCTCTCTTCAATTCATCCGCACTTTTTATTTGTACGGTATCTCCAATCTCATATCTGTTGTCATCAACCACAGTCCCATCTGCACCATTGCTGATATAATATAGATAATAGCCATATCCCGGATCTGTTTCTGAGATATAAACTTGATTATTGGTCTCATCCAAAACCGCATACCACTTCTTACCAGAATCACCCGAATCCACAAAATTAATTTTCTTCATATCCCGCTCATGCAGCAATCTGTAAGAATTGGTTCCCTCCGCAATAACGAAGCCTTCCGATGCTTTAAGATAGAGTGTAATCGGGTAACTTAAGGTATTACTGATTTTAATTCTGCGGAATATCTGCTCTTTTGAATCCAAATAAACGCCATCCATGCCAGATTGTGCATCACCATCTCCGCAAAACTGCATGTTTCCAGACAAAGTCATATCAGTATTCGCTATTACTGCCGTAGAATTATAAACTCCCCCGCTGCCCTTATATTTCTCGTTACTGCTTGTGTTTCCTTTAAAATATCCTCCATATATATTAGTAGTCGTATTTTTATGCCCGCAATGATGAACACATCCGCCTTTTGTAACCGTCGTATTATCTATAAAATTGCCACTATGGATCGTCAGCACCGCCTGGCAGATAAACACAAATCCGCCTCCCACGATGTCTTCTATCCAATCCAAACGACCTGTCGTTCTATTATTTTTATAGGTGCCCCCACGAATCGTCACGTCTGCCAAGGTTGCATATATTCCACCTCCTGTGCCAAGCGCCGAACAATTCTCTATCCTGGCATTGTTGAGATTAATTTCGTTATCCATGCCGGGTACATTTGCATATATGCCGCCACCCGTACTTGCTGAACAACTCTCGATCGCCCCGCCATTTAATGTAAGGCTGCATCTGCTTCCAGTTATAGAAATAGCGCCTCCACTTTCCGCTGAACAGCTTTCTATGACCGCGCCATTCAAAGTGACTATCGCATCATCTTGGCAAGAAATTGCCCCTCCCCTGCCTGAATAATAGATACAATCTTGAATTCTACATCCTTCCTCCAAATTCACTTCCCCTTTAGCCACTTGAATCATCGAACAGCTGGCAGGGTATGAGTTGCCGTCCACAGTTATATTCGCCATAGTAAGACATGCGTCTTGACCGACATAAAATCCAGCAGAATCTCCATTCCTTAGAATAGTCCCCCCGCCCTTTATCGTAACACTTCCCTGAATTGTCAAAGCCCCTTTTATCGTCAACGTGACCCCGGGATTGACAATCAACTCGCCGTTCTCAAGAACCCCGCCTTCTTTCCAAGTCGTATCCTCGCTGATCACGCCACATCCTGGCATAGACGGTTCGGCGAACACCGGACTCTGTTCGATCTCAAGCTCCTTAGCTTCCCCTGCGCTTTTCTTGCTTTCTTGTCCCTGATCGTCTCCGTCCCTTGCCTCCCTTTTCTCAGAACGTACCACTTCCACGGTTATCTCTGGAAGCCTGCCTCCCTCTGCTAATCGATAGCTTTCCGGCAAGACCGGGGTAAATAGATAAATCCCTTCCGTCTCAGAATCATATTCTGGTTGGCTGCTCCAGGTTATCCCTTCTATGGTCACCAACTCTGTCTGCTGCCGTTCCATTCCTGCGCCTGGTTCCTGCTGAGGCTGATCTGGTTCTGCTGGAAGTTCTGCCTCCCCTTCGCTTGGCGCTTCTTGATCTGGATTTCCTGACTCTCCCTCTCCAGAAGCTGTTTCTTCGAGATCGCCTGCTTCCTCCCCAGAATGATCAGGTTCTTTTGAATTTTCCGAGTCCTCTTCTCCAGAAGCTGTTTCTTCTGGAAAGCTCACCCCATTGCCATAAGCTTCTTGTACTTCATCCCCCTGCTGCTCTATGGCGGAGGCTTCTCCCCCGGAAGCGCCCATGTCTCTTTCTACAGATTCCGCATTCTCTTGCGATAACGCATTTCCAGACTTAACAAATACTGCGTCTTGTTTTGGACGCACTTGCGCAGATAATTCCTGCGCCAACTGTTTTACTCCTTGATAATTCTCCCCCGCAAAGCGGCACACCGCCATCAGCGTATCCGGAAGTTCCAGCTCCTCCAGTTCTGTCCCAGGCTTTGCCGTCTGCATCCGTATCTCCTCTGGCAACGCTGGAAACGTGACAACTTCTTTCTTCTCCGCTGCCAAAGCTAAGAAACTAGACGTCCCGCCAGGCAAAGACATCACCGACAGGCAAATACAGAGCAATCCCGCAATCAACCGTATACTTGTGGGATGCCTCCTAGATTGCCGATGTTTATTTCGAGAAACATGCTTTTCTTTCGTCATAACAGCCCCGCTCCTTCTATTTTGGTTTTTATGATAATGGTATTATTAACATGATAGAGAACAGCTTTGGCATGACCGCTCTCTGAAACATATATATTATAGAAAGCAGCCTTATAATGACTGCTTTCTGAAATATGAAAAGAATCCCGTCCAAATATCTCTTTCCCTCATAATATATATCGTACATTTTCGCTTATCTTTGTCCTGAAAATTGACACTCTTTCATACAAATGCAAATCAGCACAAAAATAAAAAGAAGCCTTGGCACAATATCCCGCTTTATTCCCAATTTAGCAAAACTGCCGCACAGAGGCAAAGGAATACGATTCTGGAATCTGCAAAAGCAGAACATCCGATCTCCTGTTTTCCTTTTCTCTATGCGGCAGCCCCACCTCATTATAAAATTTTCTGCCTGGAACTCAAATTGCCTACTGTTTCACATCGAGACGAACCAACGCCCTGCGCAAAGCCATCTCCGCCCTTGCCACGTCGACCTCGGCGCTGTGGTTGCGCAATCGCTCTTCTGCCCGGGCTTTCGCCTCCTGGGCGCGGGTCACGTCAATCTCATCCGGCCACTCAGCTACCTCTGCAAGAAAAGTAACCTTTTCGCCAAGAATCTGCACAAATCCAGCATGCACTGCAGCCTCTTTTTTACCGTTATCCTCTGTGATCGTCACAACACCAGGCGCCAGCACGGTAGTCAGGGGAATATGATGCTTGTAAACGCCCATTTCACCATCCACAGAGGTAAATTCCACCATGGACGCCTCCCCCTCATAAAAGATCCGGTCCGGCGTAATGATCTGCAATTGAAAATTTTCTGCCATGTGCTCACCCCCTATTTCATGCGGGCTCGAACATCATCAATGGATCCTGCGTTCAGGAAATAACTTTCTGGAACATCATCATGCCTGCCTTCGAGAATCTCTTTAAATCCCCGGAGCGTCTCTGTGATCGGCACATATTTTCCATCCAATCCCGTAAACTGAGTTGCCACAAAGAAAGGCTGAGACAAGAATCTCTGTACCTTTCTTGCACGGTTTACGATCAATTTGTCATCCTCAGACAATTCATCCATGCCAAGAATGGCAATAATGTCCTGCAGTTCCTTGTATCTTTGTAAAATCTCCTGTACGCCACGGGCAACCTCAAAATGTTCCTGCCCCACTACACGGGGATCCAGTATACGGGAGGTAGAATCCAACGGATCTACGGCCGGATAAATGCCAAGCTCTGCAATGGAACGTGACAACGTCGTCGTGGCATCCAAATGCGCAAACGTCGTCGCTGGAGCAGGATCCGTCAAGTCGTCCGCCGGAACGTACACCGCCTGCACAGAGGTGATAGAACCGCTCTTAGTCGAAGTAATGCGCTCCTGAAGAGCTCCCATCTCCGTCTGCAGCGTTGGCTGATATCCCACTGCGGAAGGCATACGTCCCAACAGCGCGGATACCTCAGAACCTGCCTGGGTGAAACGGAAAATATTGTCAATGAACAATAGCACGTCCTTTCCACCTTTGTCACGGAAATATTCCGCCATGGTAAGCCCTGTCAGACCTACGCGCATACGGGCTCCCGGAGGCTCATTCATCTGTCCAAACACCATGCAGGTCTTATCAATAACCCCGGATTCTTTCATTTCATAGTAAAGGTCGTTGCCTTCACGGGTACGCTCTCCCACTCCGGTAAATACAGAATATCCAGAATGCTCTGTGGCAATGTTATGAATCAGCTCCTGAATCAGCACCGTCTTGCCTACGCCGGCGCCGCCAAACAGACCGATCTTTCCGCCTTTCTGATAGGGACACAGAAGATCCACCACCTTGATCCCGGTCTCCAACATCTCTGTGGAAGTCGCCTGTTCTTCAAAAGTGGGCGCTTTTCTGTGGATCGGCATCCGTTCCGCTTTTTTGGGCGGAGGAAGCTCGTCAATCGGCTCTCCAAGGACATTGAACATACGTCCCAGCGTCCCTTCTCCAACCGGAATCATGATCGCAGCTCCTGTCGCTTCCGCATCCATTCCACGAACCAATCCATCTGTAGAACCCATGGCAATACATCTTACCGTATCATCACCCAGATGCTGGGAAACCTCCACCACCAGCTTGTTTCTGCCTTTCAGCGGAATATTGATGGCTTCATTGATTTCCGGCAGGCTGCCTTCGGAAAACTTAATATCCAAAACGGCGCCGATAATCTGAGTGATTTTACCTATATTCTTTTCTGCCATAATTTCAATTTCCTCCATTCTGTGCGTATTTTCAGCACAAATAGGTAGCCAGTGAAAGAATCTGCAAATTCTTTCACCCTTTCACTCCTTATTCTTGCGATAACGCTCATCTCATAGAAAAACGATTTGCTTCTACGAAATGGCTTCCGCGCCAGCAATAATCTCTGTAAGCTCCTGTGTAATAGAGCCCTGGCGCGCCCTGTTATATTTCAATGTTAAATCACTAATCATCTCGTCCGCATTGCTTGTGGCAGAATCCATCGCCTGCATCCTGGCTCCGTTCTCACTTGCCACCGCTTCCACCAATGCGCCATAAAACAGGCTGGTGAGATATTTGGGGATGATCAAGTCCAAAGCCTCTTCCTCATTCGGCTCGTAATTCATCAGCACATTGCTATCCGCCTCTTGCAGCTCTGCCTCGTCAAACTCTACCGGAAGCAGCTTCATCAGCACAGGCTCATGGCTCACCGTATTCTTGAAATGGGTATAAGCGAGATAGATTTCTCCAATTTCACCCTTGCTAAATGCATCCAAAACCTCTTTGCAGATCAGGGAAGCATCCTCATAGGTTGGCCCTTCAATCACATCAGAATAATCCGCTTTGATCTCATAGCCTTTCCGCACCAGAAGTTCCTTTGCCTTGCGTCCAATCATATACACTTGCACATCTTCTTTCGCAATTCCGCTCCCTGTTAAAAGCTTTACCACATTGGCATTGTAGCCGCCGGCAAGTCCCCGGTTAGAGGCAATGGTGATCACAGCTTTTTTCTGGGAATTGCCCGCCTTTAAATAGGGATGATTCAAGCTGCCGCTCCTTGCTAACATCGAGGTTACCGTCTGGTACATATGGTTAAAATATGGATTCGACTGCTCCGCGCGGTTTCTGGCTTTCTGCAATTTAACAGTAGAAACAAGCTTCATGGCTTTTGTGATTTGCTGCGTACTCTGTATGCTGCCTTTTCTTCGTTTAATGTCCCTCATGGACGCCATAATGATTCACCACCTGTTCTACTTAAACTGTGCCTTGCATTCCTCAATGGCTTTGATCAGCTTCTGCTCTGTATCCTCTTTAATTTCTTTCTGACTGCGGATAGACTCTGGAATCTCTGGATATTTCGTATCAACAAATTCAAACAACTCCTGTTCAAACCGCAGAATGTCTGCAACTGGGACATCCAGAAGATATTTCTTCGTCGCCGCATAAATAATCATAACCTGATATTCCACAGGCATGGGCTTATATTGAGGTTGTTTCAACATTTCACGGATCCGTTCGCCCTGCGCCAGCTTTTCCGTGGTATCAGCATCGAGCTCAGAACCAAATTGCGCGAACGCCGCAAGCTCACGATACTGCGCCAATTCCACACGGATCGGAGCCGCGATCTTTTTCATTGCCTTGATCTGCGCCGAGCCCCCCACACGGGACACTGACAGACCTGCATTGATCGCTGGACGAAATCCTGCGTTAAACATTTCTGTTTCCAGATAAATCTGCCCATCAGTAATGGAAATCACGTTCGTAGGGATATAAGCGGAAACGTCTCCTGCCTGGGTTTCAATAATCGGAAGCGCCGTCAGAGAACCGCCGCCCAATTTATCTGATAATCTTGCCGCACGTTCCAGCAGCCTGGAATGCAGATAGAACACATCGCCCGGATAAGCCTCACGTCCTGGCGGACGGCGGAGCAGCAAGGAAAGCGTTCGATATGCCGTAGCGTGCTTGCTGAGGTCGTCATACACCACCAGCACGTCCTCTCCCTTTTCCATCCATTCTTCACCGATTGCACAGCCTGCGTACGGCGCAATATACTGCAAAGGAGCCAGCTCGCTTGCCGTGGACGCAACCACCGTAGTGTAGTCCATAGCGCCAAATTCCTCTAATGTCTTAACGATAGTGGCTATGGTGGACGCTTTCTGCCCAATGGCGACATAGATACATTTCACGCCCTGCCCTTTCTGATTTATAATCGTATCAATGGCAATCGCTGTCTTACCTGTCTGACGGTCACCGATAATCAGCTCACGCTGTCCCCTTCCAATAGGCACCATGGAGTCTATCGCCTTGATACCGGTCTGCAACGGCGTATCTACGGATTTTCTGGAGATAACCCCGGAAGCAACCCGCTCGATCTGCCGGAATTTCTTAGTGGCAATTGGTCCTTTTCCGTCAATTGGCTGTCCCAACGCATTGACAACTCGTCCAGTCATGGCATCTCCAACCGGGACCTCTACCACTCTTCCCGTGGTCTTAACAGTGTCACCTTCGTTGATATTTTTCTGGTCTCCCAACAATACGGCACCAACATTATCTTCCTCCAGGTTCAACACCATTCCATAGACCTCACCGGGAAATTCCAGCAATTCGCCCTGCATGGCATTTTCCAGGCCATGAATACGGGCAATGCCGTCTGCCACCTGGATCACAGTCCCAACGTCGGACACCTCAAGCTGCGCAGCATACCGCTTCACCTGTTCTTTGATGACGGAACTTATTTCCTCTGGTTTTAAATTCATGGAGCGCATTCACCTACTTTCAACTGTATTTTCGATAATTCCCGCGTCAATGTCTGCAGCCTGCTTTTGACGCTGCTGTCTATGACCCTGTCGCCGATTCGAATTACCATGCCGCCGATTAAGCTTTGATCCACGTCATAGTGCATCTCAAACTCCACATATTTTGTGGTTTCCAGTAATTTCTTCTTGACCTGCTTCTTCTGACTGTCCGAAAGCGGCATAGGCGCAGTCACATAAGCAGTGCCAATATTTTTATATTCCTTTACCTGGTCAATGAAATATGCAAACACAGATTCCATTTCACCATAATGACCCTTGGAAACAAGCATGCGCATGAGTCCTGTAATTTGATCCGCAACCCTGCCTTTGAAAATCTGTTCCAAGATCTTTATTTTTTCCTCTTTTACGATTTTGGGGTGATTCATCAGTTTGGAAAGCTCGTCGTCCTCTTGAAGGATCTTTTGGATCCCCCTGGCTTCTTCTAGCATTTCATCCATCTGACCAGATTCCACAGCAAGCTCAAACAGTGCATCCCCATATGTTTTGGATACTAGCTTCGCCATGTACTCTCACCTATTTCCTTTAATGTCTCTTCCACCAATTTATCCTGAACGGACGTATTGATAGAGGCTGCAACTACTTTGCCTGCCATCATAGAGGCAATAGCAATCATTTCCTGTTTTGCCTCGTCCATGACGCGTTTTTTCTCCAACAACGCTTCTTCGTTGGCACGCTTGATGATTCTTGCCGCCTCTTCCTTCGCCTCGTCCACAATTCTCGCTTCATTTTTCAAAGCTTTCTGGCGGGCCTCACTTAATATTTCCTCGGCTTCCTTCTCAATACCCTTAAGCTTCTGATCATACTCTTCCTTAATGGCAGTGGCTTCCTCCCTATCCTTGCGGGCAAAGGCAATGTCATTTTTGATACGCTCCTGCCTATCCTTCAACATCTTCTTTGCCGGATCAAACAGGAAGTAAGACATCAGCGCAAACAAAAAGAGGATGGCAAGCACAGAAAGTATGGTATCATGCAGCAACTGAGGGTTTAAGCCAAATAACTGTTCCAAGGCTGGACCTCCTTTCATTAAGCTCCTTATTTTTTAGTCCTGCGCCTTATTTCAATGGCTGTACAAACATTAAAAGGATTGCTACCAGCAAACCATACAGACCCGTGGTCTCTGCAACTGCCTGCCCCAAAAGCATGGTAGAAGTAATGTCAGATTTCGCACCTGGGTTTCTTCCCACTGCCGCTGCCGCATGTCCTGCCGCAATACCCTGTCCAATACCAGGTCCAATACCTGCGATAACCGCAAGACCTGCGCCAATTGCTGAACAAGCTCTGATTAATTCTGCTCCTGTAATGTTATCCATAGAAATTTCCTCCTTGCATTTTCATAAATAATATTTTTAAATGAATCAATGGTTCCTTATTCCTCCTCGCCAATGGCATTGCTGATATACGTCATTGTCAGCATACAGAACACATAGGTCTGAATGCAGCCGGAAAAAATATCGAAATATGCATGTAATGCCCCTGGCCAGAAATACGCAATCTTTGACAGCAATGAATAGATTAGCGCCATGATAATCGTACCTGACAAAATGTTAGCGAAAAGACGCAATGACAGGGAAATCGGCACTGCGATTTCACTGATCACATTGATAGGGAACCAAATAGGCAGCCATGGCGGCAATGGGGAACACATATCCGTCCAGATTTCTTTGGGCGTCTGATATTTAAACTGATTAAAATGAATCAAGATAAAGCTCAGCAATGCCAGCGGAAGCGTCACGCCGTAATCCGCTGTCGGCGGACGCAGGCCAAACAGTCCGGAAAGATTGGAAATCAAAATAAAAATGAAGATCGTTCCAATATAATTGACGAATTTATCGCCGCTTTTGCCCATGACTCCGTGAACCATCTTATCCAGCATTTCCACAATCAGCTCCACCACGTTCTGAAAACCGCCGGGGACTTCTGACGCATGTTTCATGGCATGATTCGCCGCAATAGAAAAACCTATCAATACAAGCATCACAATCAGCAGACAAACATGAGTGGTCGTAATCCAGAACGTATGCCCAAACAATTCATAGGAAAAAAGCCCATGTACCATAATGTCAATATCTGAACCGGAAGACAGTAAAATCGTACCCTGCACTCTCTCACCTCCTTCAATGTAATTTGTTTTTGCCTCATCCAAACTGCAGATGATTTTCCAAACTCAATTGGCAGGCCCATCACCTCTTTTTGCAGATTTTTTCTGAATCTGCAGAATAAGTTTATGAAGAAAGGGCTGTAGGTAAGCAGATACTTTCAGCCCCATTACTCCCAAAAACATTGCCAGCGGATTACCCACCTCAAAATACCAGGCGCACGCAACAACGCCGGCCACAACCACATAACGCAGCACCGACCACAAACCTGCCCGCACAGCCGTCCCCTTAACGGCCATGGCATCCACCGTGTCCAGGATCACTACCGCCATATTGACAGCCATACCCATTGCCAAAATAATGCCAATCCACAATCCCAGCGCATATTGCAGCTGATCCGCCGCAAACCACATGCCTGCAAACTGCACAACAAGCCCATAAAGCCCGATTCCAGCCAGCAATTCCGGCAATACTGGATTAATCCTTCTGAGCATGGTCTTTGCCCCCTTTTATAAAACTATAATCAGACGTCTTTTCCGCCGAATTTGGCAGAACGCTTGGAAGACGGCTGGCTGTCATAAACCCGCTTTGCCATCATAAAAATATTGCGGAAGCCTGCAAGCGCGCCAATCAGAAATAATGGGATCACGATCCAATCCATAGAAAACTTTTTACCTAAAAAAACGCCTGCAATTGTGCATAAAAAAATAGGCACCAGCATGTTAATTCCAAATTGCGTAATCAAAGCCAGTGAGCGGTATACGCTTTTGTCATATTTCACGCAAGACACCTCCCAATAAATATTACTTTGGGAATCGTTATTCTATTCCCTATATGGAGACATTATATCTATTTTTCACACAAATGTCCATTCATTCCTTAAATATTTTGCAACAATTCACTGTATTTTCTCAATAAATTCCCCACTTCCACGATAAACCGTCTATCTTCCAAGATTCGTGCCATGCCATTTTTCACTTGGCTTTGACAAATACACGACGATGGAATCATCCGTTTCCACGATACTCCCTTCCTGCGGCCATGTTTTCATTGTCTCACTCTGCCTCAATCCATTTTCAATCTGTTCTAACTGCGGCATATGCAGCACATAGCCTTCCAGTTCAAAAAAATCAATCATTCTTCCAATATTTCCACCGTCCCAGGAAAAAAAGGAACCGCCCAGAGAACCAGACTTTAAAATTGGGATGTCATCCATTTCTCTGCTTCCAATAAATACCACTGCTTTTGCGTGGTAATCATGCCCTTGTCTTTCAATATCATACATAATGGCGTCTGCGGTTGCCTTATCATGCTGGTATACGAGATAGCTATGATAATATATCTGGTTCATATTGGAGGCATTGGCAACCAAAATCCCTGCAAAAATAAGCCCTATGGCTCTTTCTGTCAAGCTTCTGGAAAACGACTCATAAATTATAAGAATTTCTATCATTCCAGCCAAGGATAATGCAATCATCATCCTTCCCGGGGTTTTATAAGTACCTAGTGCAAGATACAAGGAAAAAGGAGCGCATACAAGTCCCAGTGAAAATAACGCAATGCCTGCTTTCTGCGCCAATCCTTTCTTTTTCAAAAATAGCATCACAACAACTGCGATAAACAGAAGCATCAATATCCGAAGAGGAACAGCGCCATAAATACGCACGTCGTCAATTGTAATCCCCAATGAAACACGTGCCACATTCGCAAATGATAGAAATAAGGCATTCAGGATTCCTTTCTGATCTGTCCAGCCCAGATAATTTCCCGTCAAATAAGAAGCTGTCCCAACCATTTTTCCAATTCCCCAGTTAATTAGAAAGTATGCGACAATGGAAACGACGCTGTAGCAAGCCCCGGCGACCATCTCTTGCAGCAGCGGCGCCCCTTCCAGAAAACGACATAAGCACCAGGCAGCCACTGCCGTAACATAGACGCAGATCAAAGCCTGGTAAACGCCAAACGAAGCCACCAATAATACAAAAACTGCCGCTGCATTACATTTCTTATTCTTCATCCATGGCTTTACCGTGCCGATAAACGCTGCCGCCGTAAAGACCATCGCCATGCTTTCTGGTATAATCTGCATCGTAAATCCAAACGCTTCCCCTACGCATAGAGGAAGAGAATTATAGTAGCACAACATCATCAGCCGAATCCACCAATGATTTTTCTTTTCAAAATCAAAAAAGACATACCCAAACAACACACCTGAAAAATTCCAGAGCACTAGCCCAACTATATCTGTAAAAAACGGCGTAAAGCGTCCAAACCTGGTAAACATCAAATCATAAATGTAAATCCCGTAACGATTTTGAAGAAGCCAGGTTATAGAGCCTGAATCATTTAAAAGCCAGGTTTCTTCATCAATGTTTACCATATAGTGTGTCAACATAAAGCCAAAGCAAAACACAGAAAACACAAATGCTAGCAAAAACATCTTTTTATTTTCTTTCAAAAAGACGCTCATAACGAAAGTCTCACTTCCCGGTTTGAACGGGTATACTGATAATACCGCACCCCTGCCGCATCCAGCATCCGTTTGGAGGCTATCACCGACGGCGTGTCACAATACTTGTCACTGTCATAAACAACCGTCTTAATGCCTGATTGGATAATTGCCTTGGCACACTCGTTGCAGGGAAACAAGGACACATACAATTTCGCCCCTTCCAGGCTGCCGCCCCGATAATTCAATATGGCGTTCAATTCGCTGTGCGTCGTGTAAAAATACTTGTTCTCTGCCGGCTCTCCCTCCCGGTTCCAAGGAAATTCGTCGTCGGAACAGCCAATTGGAAATCCATTATACCCCATAGACAAAATCTTGTTATCCTGGCTGACAATACATGCCCCGACCTGAGTGCCAGGATCTTTGGAGCGCATTGCAGAAAGCATGGCAACTCCCATAAAATACTCATCCCAAGTAATATAATCCTGCTTTTTCTGGCTCATTCTGATTCCTCCTCTTTCAGCTTTCACACCTAAACAGCAAAAACCTATTACTGCGTTCCGAAAATCCGGTCCCCGGCATCGCCCAGCCCTGGAACAATATAGCCGTGATCATTTAATCTTTCATCCAAGCCTCCGATATAAATATCCACGTCTGGATGGGCTTCTTCCATCGCCTTGACTCCCTCTGGCGCCGCAATGACGCACATAAAATGAATATTTTTCACGCCCTTGTCTTTTAGCATACGAATTGCAGCCACTGCAGAGCCCCCGGTCGCCAGCATCGGATCCACCACGAATACTTCCCGCTCGGCACAGTCCTCTGGCAGCTTGCAATAATACTCCACAGGCTCTAAGGTCTCAGGATCACGATACAATCCAATATGTCCCACTTTTGCCGCCGGGATCATTGTCAGCATTCCTTCGACCATGCCTAGTCCTGCCCGGAGAATTGGAACCACTGCCAGCTTTTTACCTTTGAGCTCCTTTGCCTTCGTCTTACAAATCGGCGTCTCAATCTCAATCTCTTCCAGTTCCAGCTCCCTAGTAGCCTCATAACACATCAGCATAGCTATCTCGCTCACAATGCCGCGAAAATCCCGGGAGCCCGTGGTTGTTCTACGAATCCAGCCAATTTTGTGCTGAATCAAAGGATGTTTCATTACAATTACTTTTCCCATATCATTCTTCTCCTTCGTTGATAAGCTTTACCAGCTTTTGTATTGTCTTATTTAAAGTTTCATAACACAAGCCATATGACTGCAAAGTCCCCCCATAAGGATTTAATATCTCCAATTCATCCCCCACTAATTCTGTCAATACCTCGACATCTGTCTCAAGCGCTCCAGAATATTCTTCCAAGATCTTCCGCTTCTGAGCCGCCTCCATGACAAGGACTAAATGTTCTGGCTGCAAATCCTCCTCTTGTAACTGACAGGACATCTTTTCTTCCATATTAATGCCATTGCTGATAAGCACTGCTTCTGCTTTCTGATTCAATGGCTCTGGAAAAAGCACCACTAACCCCCTGCTCTCAATACCCACTGGGAATCTCATCGTATATTCCTTCAAAATAGCCTCAGCCATCGGCGCCCTCGCTGTTCCACTTTCACATACAAAAATAATTTTTTCGTATCGTTTCATGATTGCCGCCTCCATCTTCTCTACGCTTCAATGATCTGATGCCCAGCCGCCTTTAACATGCGATTCATGATTGCCTGTCCAATCCCAGAAGATGAGAAACTCTCAGAATATATAATGTCTACTTCCTGCTGGTCAAATTCCCGTAATATTGCATACAAATGCCTGGCCACGGTAGCTTCATCGCTCCTTGCTCCAATGCTTTTCACGATGCCATGGCAATAGCAGCCGCAGCTCTCATCTGTCCCGATAACCCCCGCCGTTTTCCCGGATCCTTCAGCTTCCTGTGTCAAATCATTGATTTTTTGCTGTACTTTCTCTTGTGCGCCATGAATCAAAATTAATTCGGCTTTCGGCGCATAGTGCTTATACTTCATTCCTGGCGCCTTTGGACGCACGCTAGGATCATCTTCTGCTAGTCCTGGGTCCAATCGCACTTCCCCGATGACTTCCCACATCATTTCCAGCGTAATGAATCCAGGTCTTAATATCATAGGAATATCTCCTGAAACATCGACAATGGTAGATTCAATCCCAATTCCGACAGCCCCGCCATCAAGAATCATAGGAATCCGCCCCTCCATGTCCTGAGCAACGTGTTCCGCCAATGTAGGACTTGGACGCCCTGAGACATTAGCGCTGGGGGCTGCAATATATCCGCCGCCTGCCTGAATCAATGCCAATGCCACTGGATGATCTGGCATGCGCACAGCCACAGTGTCTAGACCTCCCGTGGTCTGAAGCGGAACTTGCTTTGCTTTCTTAAAAATCATCGTCAGAGGCCCTGGCCAGAAACGTTGCGCCAATTTCACCGCCTGCCTTGGCACATGGCTGACAATCGCCGTCAGATCCTCCATGCGGGAAATATGTACGATAAGCGGGTTGTCTGAAGGACGTCCTTTCGCCTCGTAAATCTTTCTTGAGGCTTCTGGATTCAACGCGTCCGCCCCCAGACCGTAAACTGTTTCCGTCGGAAATGCGACTAGCCCGCCTTCTTGGATGATTTTTCCTGCGGCGGCTATTTTATTTTGGTTAAGAATCTTTTGATCATTTGAAATTTTCTCTATGACTGTTTTCATTCCGCTACCTGTCCCGATGTTTCTTGCGCCTGGCTCCATTGGCTTCTATTGCAGCGGGCGCCTGCAAAACCATGTTTTCCCTGGCTGTGTCGGCACCGTTTGCTGCTTTTGTGGATATTATATACCATATTAGGGAAAGTCCGCAACCACTATATGTAGGGGGACGCCTCATTCGTTTTGCGGTTTTTGTTCTTTTTGCGTGCCTGTTTGTGGATTCAGGCACTGTAAAATCCCCATTTTTACTGCTTCTGCCACTTTTTTTTGATATTCTTCTGTCACCAGCATGCCAGCCTCCTGGGAATTGCTTAAAAATCCGCATTCCACAATTACGGTAGGCGAAGGCGTCTTTTTCAAAAGATAGTAACTCTCATTGGCTTTCGCCTGCCTGTGATTCTGCGGATCCAAATGCTCAACCAACGCCTGCTGCAATGTTTCCGCCAATTTTTTCCCCTCCTTAGACTGCCCATAATAGAATACCTGCGCTCCTTTCACTGACTCTTCTGGATAACTGTTTTGGTGGATGCTTACGGTAAACACTGGTTTTGCCTTGGTGATGATTTCACAACGCTTGCGCATGTCTTCCACTTTTTTGTTATTGGACGACTGTTGATACAATCCTGCGTCATCCGTTCTAGTCATCACAATCTGAATCCCCTCCTGTTCCAACAGCTTTTTTAATTCTTTGGCAATCTTTAGATTGATATCTTTTTCCTTGGCCTTGTTGATGCCGATCTTGCCTGGATCATCTCCCCCATGTGCCGGATATCACAGGCGCAGCCTTGAGTATATTTAGAACTCTTGATGCCATGCCTCCCAGAATAAATCATCCCCTCCAGGGCATCACATTTTGGCGATTCGATCATTTGAACAGCTATGCAGAACATGTCTTGCGATCACACGAAGCTTATATATGTAAGAAAAAAAGGGCTTTCAGCAATACATCAAACCCGCCGAAATCCCTTTTATTAACTCTCCTTACATCTTGAGCCATATGGCACAGTAAAAATTTCTCAAACAAGTCATTTCCTTGACATGATCCTCGCATAATAAAAATACAGCAATCCATTGCACACGAGCGACAAATACAGCCCATAATGCGCAGCCTCCAAGGATAGCAACAGATTGAAATCCGTCAACAGCGGCACATACCAAAATAACGCATAAAAAAGATATATCGCCGAGTGCGTCAATAATAAAATCTTTGTAAGCTTTCTTCCTCTTTCATTCCTTGCTAGCAGAACCCCTAGCAAGGTAGCAAAAATCAAGATCAACAACGCCGCATGATTAACAATATCCAGTCCAGATTTGATTCCGTCCACTTCTTCCTCAAAATAGCACCACGGCAAAAAAAGCGGCAGCAAAGACAACACATAGAAAATACAGACAAGAATCTTTTTCCCTTTCTCATTAATTTGCATCGTAATTTCCTCCATTCCGGGCGCAAAGAGACGTTAGCAGAAAGAATCAACCTATTCTTTGCGTCTTTTTTCCGATAAATAGCAATTTACATACAGCAACCAGAAACAACACTTCCAACATGATTTAGTACAAAATATTAGAAACCAGCCATTGCCTTTTATAAAATCCAAACTAAATTAATATAATAATTATTTTAAAATGAGTCTCTACAACATTCCGTTTTAAATTAGCATTTACAACAAGACCAAAACTAAAGTCTTGCTTTAATAAGTTATCAATACATTCAGACCGCAAAGCATTTTCAATTCTCCGATATTCACAATTGACCATCAGCGCCATTTATTATCTCATTGATCGCAAGCCGCAAACAAAAGTTATATTTATATATAACAAATCAATGAATTATATAATTTCTCGCATTACATCACTATAGTGTCTTGCTTGCGCAGCTAACATCCCCCATGTCCAGCATCTATTACAATGCAAACCTCGCCTTTCTCCGCCTTAAGGCTATCCACCACATGAACGCCTTCCCGGGCAAAAAAATATGCTCCCAAGAGCAACAGCACCGCCATAATCACTTCTAGTCTTTTTTTCATGCGACCTCCATTCCATGCATACTTCAGCATACGCAGACACTGGCAGGAGGAGCTTTCCTTACCCCTGCCTGATCTGACCATCCTCATAATTAAAATATGACAAAAGGAAATCTACTAGTACAGCAAATATGAAGTAATTTCTGGTTTCACCATTCTTTTTCTATTTTCTAGTGTACTGACATGTTGATATTTAACAAAATTACGCAGGATATTTGTCTTTCTGCAAGGCAGACTTTCGACGGCGTAGCGGTGGCTACGGCTAGAAAATCTAACGCAGCAGATGGGCAAATAGGCAAGTAAGTTTGTCTATTTATCAGCATGTCAGTACACTAGTTCCACAAGGATCAATTATCTGCATAGATAGGCGCTTTCTCCAAAGTCTCATTTTGTTGCTATTTTGCAAAAGCTTCTAATTGTCTGCTGCTCGCTTTTCAAAAGCCAAGATTTAGCAACATAACTGCTATGTGCAAATTTCTGTTACATACATTACTGTTGGTAATAAATACGCTTGCAGAAATTGAAATAAATTACTGTCCTCTTCCCACTGTAATAATATCATACAAATTTCTTATATACAAGACTGTTTCTATGTGCTAACGTATGTTAAGCTTGTGTCTCAGTAAAAAATATCTTTTGCTTTTATGTATTCTCGGATACTCTTTGCGCCTGATATTGCGAGAAGATTTTTTGTCCGATGTGCACAAGTCTTTGATTGCATAGATGGCATGTTAATTAAATTTGTGTTTATTTAGCAGTAAATTAGCAGTAAAAGCAGCTATAAGAGCGATTTCAAGAGTACATTTTTCAGTAAGGAGGTCATAGTTATTATGGGAATGAATCTAGCAGAACGAGAGTATGAAGAAAAAAGATTAAGACAAACGATATCTTTAGCTGCACAACAATTAAAGCAGGCACAAGAGGCAGTCGATAAAAAGAAATCAGAAATTATGGAAGCCAAAAAAGAACTGCGAGAAAACGCAACACATAGGGTTACAAGCTTATACACTGCGGATGGCTTTGAGGCACTTGTTGAATTAAGTCAATATGCCAACCCTGTGACCGATAAAATTATAGACTATGAGGAAAAAGAACATAAGATATTTTTATTAGAAAAAATGATAAAATCTCCGTATTTTGCCAGAATTGATTTTAAATTTGATGATGAGGAAGAATTTGAAAAAATCTATATCGGGCGGTCCTCCCTACGGAAAAACAGCGCTCAGGAAATGTATGTTTATGATTGGAGGTCTCCAATTGCCAGTATTTTTTATCGCTTTATGAAAGGAGAGGCATTCTATGACGCTCCATGCGGGCGGGTAACAGGCGAACTTGACTTAAAACGCCAGTATGAAATAAAAAATGGAACTCTGGAATATTTTTTTGACGCAGATGTACAGATTGTTGATGAATTTTTAAGACAGCTGTTATCACAGAATTCCAACGCCAAAATGAAAGCAATTGTCGAAACGATACAACATGAACAGGACTTGGTTATCAGGGATATGGAAAATGACCTGCTGATGGTACAGGGCGTGGCAGGAAGCGGCAAGACATCTATCGCACTTCACAGGGCTGCTTATCTGATGTATCAAGGATTACAAACAAAATTGTCCGCAAATAACATTATCGTCATCTCACCCAACACTATATTTGAACAATATATTTCTAATGTATTGCCTGAATTGGGAGAAGATAATGTTGCTTCCACGGTATTTGAGGATATCCTTGACTCGATCATAACAGACAGGAAAATCCAGTCGAAGAATGAGTTTTTAGAAAACATAATTGCCGATTCACAATATAAAGAGCTTTATAAAAACAGCATCAAATTTAAAACTTCAAAACTTTTTTGGGAGGCATTAGACCGTTTTGTTCGTGATATTCCAGAACAATGGATCGCTTTTGACGATATTTATTATGAAGGAAGATGCGTTGCGTGCAAGCAGACGCTAAAAGATAAAATCATAGGAAGAATAGAAACGCCATTAGGCACAAAATTAGAGCAATTAGAAGATTATGTCTTAGAACTAATATTGGGAACTGGAGAGCAACAGGGGCATAATGCTGAAAAATATTTAATAAGGCAGGAAATACAAAGGTCTTTATCCTCTGGGGCGCCTTATTTTGACCATTCGGCCGGGTCAGGTATAAAAATTGATGTCGTTGAATTGTATAAAATATTATTTCGCAATCAATCCTATTTTTACAGTTTATTACAAATTAACGAGCCATCAGAAGATCTAAAAGATGTCTGGAACTATACCAGCGAAAATCTAGATACAGACCGCTTATACTATGACGATGCCATCGCAATCACTTATTTATATTTAAAAATATATGGAAATAATGACTACAAAAACATCAAGCAGGTAGTGATTGATGAAGCCCAAGATTATTACCCGCTCCAATTTGAAATATTTCGCTTATTATTCTCGAATGCTAAATTTACAATTTTAGGAGATATGAAGCAAACTCTAGCCAAAAATGAAGATATTTCTTTCTATGAACAAATTCAAGACATACTGAAAAAGAAAAAATCTTCTCTTATTATATTGGACAAAAGTTTCCGTTGTACGAATGAGATCTTAAATTTTAGCCTAAAATTCCTTGAAAAAGGTCCAGATATAAAAAGTTTTAACCGAAGCGGGGATAGACCAGAAATATTGATTGCAGATAATCCCGAAATTTTTACTGACAAGATTGTGGCAGAAGTAAAATCATGCCAAGAAAGAGGGCTAAAGTCAATAGGCTTGATTTGTAAAACCGAGGCTAATTGCATTGACTTATTTGATAAGCTAAGACACAAACTAGCTCTCCAATTAATCACAAATGAGAGCGAGACAGAGTTACAGGGCGTGTTCATCATGCCTTTATATATGTCAAAGGGATTAGAATTTGACGCAGTCTTGATTTGTGATGCAGACAAGCGAAACTACCATGACGAAGATGATAAAAGCCTCTTATATGTCGCCTGTACTAGGGCGCTCCACAAACTTATCTTATTTTGTGAAAAAGAGATTAGCCCGCTGGTATAGATAAATTCCCAGTATATCAAATCATTAGAAAAGATTTAGGTAAAGAAAGCACGGAAAGAAATTCGCAGTCTTCTTTACAGAATGGGACTGCCGCAGACTCGCTTTGTCATGCAACAGTCCCATCACCCTATGCCCTATGGGACATCCCATCGTGGCAATTCGGTCATTTTTAAAGGTATCAATTTACATACTTTATAATTGTCTCCCAAGCCGGTTGACGTTCCAGGCCGAGCTTCCAATATGCGGCGCCTGCAAGCTGGTGTTCTTTCATAACCTTAAGCTTCTCCTCCAGAGAGGCTTCATTTTCGATCCAGATTTTATAGGTCTTTCCCTCGCTTTCATATTCTGCGACATACTGCCCGTCTTCCTCGGACCAGATCGCCTGAGCGCCATGCGCCGTATAGCGGTCTTCTATCGTTTGCATGCCTTCTTCCGTACAGGTAAACGTATAGGGAATGTAATCCTCAGAAGCAGATTCCACATCTTCTCCCGCTCCGTCCTTAAGCGTCAGCTCCCACACTCTGGAATAGAACGGAATTCCAAGAATGGTCTGTTCAGCCGGAACCTCCTGAAGCGTATCAGAAACCCCCTTTTCCACAAAGCCAATGGAGGACACGGAGCCAATATCCTCAGAACCACTGTAATGCTCGTCATACGCCATGATAATCACATAATCTGCAAACACCGCCTGTTCTTTGCGGTTATAAAACGCCGTATATGAAGAAGGAACATAATTATCCACGGACAACACCAGGTCATTGTTCTCACACTTAATGGATAATTCCCGAATAAATTGAATATAAGCGTCTCCTACATCCCCGCTAAGGGCCTCGAAATCGAGATTAATCCCATCCAGATCGTATTCAATAGCCGCCGCAATAATCTGATTCGTCAAATAATCCCTGGTGGATGTATGTGTCAGCACATAATTTGAATCAGCATCAGGATTCTCCAGATTGCTGACCAGCCCCCATACTTCCACATTCTGCTGATGGCAATACTCGACATAATCCCTGCTTGCCAGGGAATAAATATTTCCCTCATTATCATTCAGGTAAAACCAGGTTGGAGATATCACATTCAGTCCTTTGACAGACTGCAAAACGCTGGCAATCCGTCCATTCGCTTCTTGATTCGTGACCTGATGCCAGCCAAGGCTCACTGGTTCTTCTTTGAGAAGATGATTAAACTGAGGTTCTTCAAAATCTCTGGAAATCACCTCCTGCTTTACTTCTCCCAGTCTCTTTTTTGGAAGATAACCGATCATGCCATCCTCCGTGCAAACCTTGCTCCATTTCTCTCCGCTGTCTATGACAATCACACTGACGCCTTTCTTGACATCAGACACAATCGGGCTTTTGATCCCCCCTTTAACTCTAATCTGCGTATTCTTCTTAACTACAGATTTGGAAATTTCTCCCCAAGAAGCTGTAATCAAAACCCGGTTAGGCTCCTGATGCATTGCAAAATCCAGGTTAGTATATTTCTGAACAAACTTCAGGGCTAGATAAACCTTTTCTCCATCTACTCTGACCAAAGGATAGCTTTCCTTGTGCTCTTTCTTGCCAACGAAATAAGAATCCTCTCCCGCATATACGGAAATCACATCTGCATCCGTAGTATATCGCAGAATATTTTCATTGGAATCCCAGTAAAAGCGCTGATTTAAATACTTTTGGACCACTTCATACTCCAAATACACCTGCCCTTCCCACAATATAGCCGTCTCCTCCAGTATCTGTTGATCCAGAAGCAACGCTACATCATTCTCTTGCTGCAAGTGATAGTATTCCCGCAAATCAACTCTCTCTTTGGACGGACTGTACTTTTTAATCATCACACTCAACATTGCCGCAGCAATCACAACGATAATAAAAACAATTGCCGCAATGACTGGCGCCTTGTTGATTCCAGGGCGCTTTTTTCGCTTGATCCTCCGTTTCTCTGTCTCTGACATATTATCCTCCTATGTATCCTCCAGCCAGACATGGCCCACACCACAAAAAGAAACCTGCTTTGCAAGATTCTACGCCTGCAACGATCACTTGAGAGTCATTTTTCTCTCCGCTGCATGACAATCCTGTCTGGAGCGCTTTTTATCATATAGGTGATTTCCATAAAATTACCTGTATGATATGAAAAAGAGGCTGCGGCAAAATATCCTTCTACTTCGCCGCAGCCCCTTTGTTAAATTCTGCTCAGTATCTGCAAGGCATCCTTTTGTAAAATAACATCATAATGCTCGTCAAAATAAGCCCGGATTGCAGTAGAATATTTTTCCTGGTGTGCATATTCTGCTAAAATATTGCATACCTTGTTAAATTCCTCTGGCGTGTGCTGACTCTTGCTGATGACTAGATAATACTTGCGATTCAGCTGGTTCTTATAGAGAACATTACATCCATTATAGAATCCTTTCAGAACCCGTGCCAGTCGGTTCACCTCATCTAACTCGTCAAATACGAACAATTTGGTAATATCCACCAGGACTTGTTCTTTCTTCTCTGTTTCTTTGCGAATTGCCTTCTCCAAAGGAATAAATTCCTTTTCCTTATGTCCAGACTGTTTCGTCTCCTCCTGAAGCTTTCGGAAGAAGTCAAGAACATCATCCGCTCCTGCGGCTTCAAATATCCGGTCGCTATCTCCCGTGGCTTCCTCCCTAGTCTCATCGTCTGCGTCGCCAGGGGCAAATTGGGAGAAACGGGTATCCAGCTCTTCGGGATACTCTACCTTTGTAATAATTAATATAATTGTATCAGATGATAAAGGGATTGCCTCAATCATCAATGGTATATCCTCTGCTTCAAATCCACACTCATAAGCTGCCTGCTGCATCATATCCCGAAAAAGCATCTTAGCTTTCTCAGTACCATATGCCAGTTCACTCAGCTTTAACTGACGATCCGCTAAATCCTCTCGGGTAAGCGTACAACGAATCTGATTCTCATTTACCTTTTCAATTTTCATATGATCACTTCCTTCTCATCACAACTGCATCAGGAATTCTTATACTTGAGCGTCCCCTTCCTTAGGACAACCTGAAGAAGGTACTCAAAGTATATTACATCTTCTCATGCTACGTCAAGTCGAAGTCTCCCGGATTTTCTTAAAATTCTGTGAAATCTCTAAACATTTTTGAAAAAATATTGCATTGACAATTTTTGTATGTTATAAATATCACATAGATGTCGGTCTGGCTCAGGCAGAAAGGAGCCAATTCACAAGATAATTCATTCTGCATTGCTCTTACTATATATTATATCACTTTTGTATCAAAAAAGTAACCCTTTACGCTATGCAGAATCGGGAAAAGTGACAAAATCTCCGTGTTTTACATTTTCAGTCACCATTTGTCTTTCGAACTCTTGCCTTGAAGAGCAGATGATATTTCCCGTCAGATCTTCTAATTTCTAATTTTTTTCCTGCGCAATCGTTCTAAGTTCTAGACGATGCCATGTGCCACAGGCACGGGTTAACACAATCCGAAGTGAAACACGCACTGTCATGAGCAATCAGTCTATGCTGGTACTCAAACAGATATTCGGCAAACAATGCAGGAATAAGCGCCTTGAGATACATGCTTCGCAGATTTTCCGCATCCGCATACTCTCACCACGGCGCCTGACCCACAATTTTCATGTCTACACAGGCACTTCTTACAGCTAATAGTATATGAAAATCTGTTCCATATTAACCCCAAAAGAAATTAAAACCAGCCTGATACCATGCCATCCTGTCAAAAATACAGGAAAATCACATCTTTTCTATAGAAGATCTTTAAAATAATGCGGAGCAAAAGCGTTGCTTATGCCAATCCGCTGGCAGTGTCCGTTTTTTGGGAAAGCTAAATCTGTCGTCACTTTTCTAGTCAGAGCTTTGCCAAAAAACATCCGATACAAATTTTCAACTATATCATTTAACAATATTGCTGTGCTGGCAATGGAATATGTTTATTCCGATGAGGAAAAAGAAAAAAGACAATCAAAACCATCGGAGGACCTGTCATTTCAACGTACGGAGATTTCGCAACAACTTGTACTTCTGAATAAATATATCACGAAAATTCACAAAAAAGGAGGGAATCTATTCATTCGAATGTTTTCATAGTAATAAGAGGATGAGAATTCTTATTCACGAATCAGTTTAGAATTCAAATAATACCATCATATATTCACAAAAGATTGGGACGGGGAATTGCCCCGTCCCATTTCAAAACATAAATTTTAAGAGAATTTCAAGCTATTTTGCTAAAAATTCATTAATCCGATCTACCAATGCATCCGGCTCAATCCCATGAACCATCGCTGCCTCTGCAATCGTCTCCATCTGAGACGACGGACATCCAAGACAGTGCATGCCAATTTCTAACAAGATCGGCGCTATATTCTCATCAATCTGAAGCAATTCGCCAATCATGGTTTCCTTTGTCACTTGTGCCATTTTATATTCCTCCTTACATTTTGCTGTTTTGCTGACGATACCCTGCGTGAGTATTGCAGATGCCACCTATTATAATACCATTTTCCCTATTATGCAATGTTTTATTCGCAGCCCCTTACTTTGCCGCATCAGTGGCAAGGCTTTTTGAACAATGAATATATTAGTACGACAGCCCCATGATTCAAATGCTCACTCACTTTGTTGTGAAATAAAAAATTCATATAAATCTGGAGCTTTGCGCTTAATAGAAACTGGCTTGAAGTCCCGATTCAAAAAGCAATGCTCTGTCATGCCCCTGGCATGAAGCCTTTTGCGTTCTTGATCATAAATCTCATAGGCAACGGTAAATTTGAGCCCGTTGAACTTTACGATCTCGGTCTCAATTCTGACCGTTTCCCCAAAACGCACAGCGATGCGGTATTCACAGGATGCGCCAAGTACTGGAACCATCAGCCCCCGTTCTTCTATCGCCTCATATGGAAAGCCTGCCTGTTTCAGATAATCCAGCCTCGCTTCCTCAAACCAGCGAATGTAATTCGCATGATGCACCACCGCCATGGCGTCTGTCTCGTAATATTGTACTGTATGAAAATACGGTTGCTGTTTTTCCATACTTTCCCTCCATTCCCTTTTATTCTTTGCCCATCTTACCATATCTGCCTCTCAGATGCAAAATGACGCACGAAAGATGAAATTTTACTTGTAATCATCGACAGTTTGTATTAAAATATAGTCTAAAGTTACCGGTTCGGTAACTAAATGAATATTCATTTTATAAGGAGGATTTAAGTATGGCATACGTAATTAACGACGCTTGTGTAAGCTGTGGAACTTGTGAGGGAGAATGTCCAGTAGGCGCTATTTCCGCTGGTGATGGAAAGTACGAAATCGCTGCAGACACTTGTATCGATTGCGGAACATGCGCAGGTGCATGTCCTACCGGCGCTATTGAGCAGGGCTAATTCCTAAACAATATTTTACACTTGGGCTTCCGCATCTGGGCGAGCAAACAAAGGCCATGATCTTTAACATGATGCATGCTTTGTTTGATTATCGTCCATGCGGCGGTCCTTTTTATCAATTTCTGATCATTCTTTGTTTTGTTATATTCCATAAATTTCTTTGACAATAATATCTATTTGCTCTAGACAAGAAACAATGTCTTTGCGCCCATGACCTTCCTTACATAGATTGGCAATTAAGCCATGCTTTTCGTTTTCTGGATTATAAACTGGAATATTCAGCTTATTTAAAACATGTGTCGAAATACTCGTAGGATTCATATAGCTTTTTATGCAATTCGCAACCATGCCAGAGCTTAATATCCCACACAAATAATATGCCTCCATCTCATCGTCTGTACTGATATACATGATTTTTTCATTGGGAATAAGCATTTTATCTCCTAAAAATGGATCATCCACCGAACTAATCACGGCACAAATGAACTCTGATGCAATATATCTCCATACTACTTTATATTTTGAAAAAGTATACGCTCCAACCCTTAAAATCGCATGAAATTCCTGATGTTGAATTTCTTTTTCCCATCCTGCAAACCCTTTGCGGTTATTCAGCTCTTCCTCAAAAGACTTCAAATATAAAAATGTTTTAGGATATTTTTCTTGTAACTGTGTCTTAGGAACTGGCCACATCTTAGTTTCTTCCGTATGCGCACACAAAAGGTAAGTGTCATATGACACATTCCATCTTTTAACATTACTTCCTTTTACCATCGGAAAAATATAATCCTTTTCCAAAAAAGCATGTACTTTTGAAACTTTACGTTTTGCACGCTCCACGACATTCGTAATATCGACATAATTTCCCTGAGTATTCAAGATATTTAGCCAATATACCGCATTGGCTCCTCCTGTAAATACCCCTGTCCTGGCACGATATTGATTCTCTCCTAAAAGCTGACGCATTCCTGCCAACTCCTCTTGTCTGGCAGTGATCCAAACAGATGTTAGCTCATCTGCCGCTGGCATTGCCTTTTGCCTTTCAATTTCAATTTGAGCTTTCACTTCCCTTAATTCAGAGTATGTATGAAAAGAAAGCTTTCTAACATCCTCCCTTTTTTTCCATACGTCATATGAAACCGGAAACATCGTTGCAGGACCTTTTTTAGCGTAAAACAGCGCCGTTCGGTTACTTGCGTTATCAAAAGCTTTGATTTTAGACAAATCTGCAACTTTTAAAACCTGAACTCCATATTCATCCTTAACTTGGAAACGCCGAAATCCAATTCCATTCTGAGCTGATTTAAACACTCCCTGCCGAATCACAAAGCCAAGTATTCCATGTTCTTTCAACAGTTTATCAATCACTATATAAGTAATCAGTACAGATATATCTTCTTTGGAAAAGCTTAGCTCTCTTCCTTTGGCAAAAAACAGCTTATATTCAATCCACAGATGTTTTGTTTCTCTCCTATATTGTTCTGGCATGTATTCCCAGTTTACCCAGGGAGGATTTCCTACAATTATGTCTGCCGGCTGCAAATTATTCGCCTTTATACAGTCTTTTTTTCTACACCTATTGATACTCTCCATTGGATTGTGATCTGTGCCAGAGCGTATAATTTCAGTTTCCTGAAATTCTTCTCCCATCCTCACAATGTCTGCGTTGTAAACTGGTATTTCAATTTCTTGTCTTGGTTGCAGCATATCGATAACTGCCAGTAAATAGTTGGTCTTAGCTGTTAAAACTGCCAGTGGATTTATATCAATCCCGCAGACAGTGGCCAATATTTCCTGAAGATTCTCTCCATTTCTCCTTTTCTTTCCTATCGCCTTAAACAGGAATGTTCCCGAACCGCATGTAGGATCAATCAGCCTGACTGACTTGTTGGAATCGTAAAATAGGACCGCCTGATTTAATGTTTCCTCTGCCAGCCAATCGGGTGTGTAATATTCTCCTAATGCATGGCGCAGCTCCTTAGGAATGACTGCCTCATACATCTGTTTAATATAATCATAATTATAACTCTTTGCAAAATCTTCAAACGACAATTCGTTCCTATAATTTGCTACAGAATGCCACACTTGATCAATAATTTCATCAAACCCGTTTTCAAGTTCAAATATAGGCCAACAATAGAAATCCATATGATTATAATTTTTTATCCCATGCCTGACTGCAAATTCACCCAAAATTAATTCCTGATGGCAACCTGGTTCTTCCCCACTGCCATCTAAAATCTCCTTGGTGACACATTTGATCAGGATGCTGAAATACGTTTGAATTGCATAAAACAATAATTGTATCTTTTTGACATCAGAGCCTTGCATACTCTCAGCTTTGTATTGCGCGATTATTTCGGCAATATGTAATTTGTTATTGCTTGAAAGATTTGACTCGACAGTTCCATAAACATACTGAAACTCCATTTCCCATCCCTTTATAATTTCGCTGGTTCTTTCGGAAGGATGGTTGAGAAACCTGCATATTTGCAGTATAATATTGTTAGATTTTGTTCTCATGCTTGATTGGGTATTTTTTAAATCCGTACATAACATATATAAATCAATCATAAATCGTCCATCTCCTTGTACAGTGCAATTTTTATTGTACAAGGAATGGACTGAAATATCAAGTAATAGGAGGGAGTTTATGAATAAACTACAAGAATTCTGGTATTGCGTCGCATCTCAAGAGGATTTGCCTTAGTATAAAGGAACAAAAATCAATTCGGATAGCTGCATCAAGTTAGTTTCGCTAATTGATCGGTATAAAGAAATCAAATCCTTGAACAGTCCAGAAAATATTATTATGCAAATTATCCTTGAAGATCCAGACATCCTGACAGACATGCGTAAATTAGTTGGCATTTCAGACAAACGGCTTTATTTGGATTTAACCTACCTAGTTCATTTTTACTCAGTCAATAATATCAGATTCGTTCCAGAAGCTCGGAAAGAGCTGCGAAAACACAGTACAAAATATTTCGTGTGGCTCCTTCGTCGTTCCGAGTTTAAGCAAAGTTTAGCCAGAGAAATTTCGGCATACTTTATTTCACACGGACTTATTGAAATGTTGGATACATTTTCTTCTCTATCCAAGGAACAAATCATACCCATATTTCAAAATCTCATTGCTCCAAAAGAAATTCAGCAAATGCAAGCCAAGTACCGGGGACATGGAGCAGAACAGGCTTTTGCTCAAATTCTAACCGCTTGCGGCTTGGAGATATTTCCTAAAAACAAAGATAAAGATCCCATGGCTTCCCATGATCCAAATGTAAACTTAAGCACTATGGCAATTGTTCAAAGAACCGCCGATAATGATGACTGTCATAGTTTTGACTTAATAATAAAAAATTCTGATTCAAAAATCCGGATTTTGATTCAATCTTTAATTCATTCCTCGGACCCTGGACAGTATGGTGTAAATAAATCTAATGAAACGATTGATATTAAAAAGAGACTGAAATTATATAACAATAAAATAAATCCTAATGAAAAAGTTTATCTACTAGGTTGCGTAGATGGCGTTGGGTTCTGCGAAAATCCAAATGGTACAATCATAAAAATGCTTGAAGCTTTTGATGATTTCTTTCAAATGCACACACTTTTCAAAGTTCCTGTGTTTTTACAAAAAATTGGCATCATAGACAATATCAAAGGTATTTGTTTTGATAAACAATTTTTTGAAACAGATGCCATCCAACACTTTGAAACTACATACCTCCACCCTGCAGGCGTTGCCAATATGACTGGCAAAGAGATTTCCAATCTACGGATATTAAACGCAGGCAAAGCAACCATCATTTTTAAATAATTAAAAATGAACATAGCTTAAATATCTTAAAAAAATTTGCCGGAGAACTACTTCAATCCGTAGCTAGTTCTCCGGCATATCACACTCAAAAACATGATTCCTATGTAGTTAAGTTAGGATTTAGCTTCCCTTCTTTCTTAAGCATCTTAGCTTCCTTTTTATCTACTTTTTCTTTCTCTTCCTTTTCTTTGCGGAATCTTCTGCCCTTGTGCTGCATACGAATTGCTGCGTCCAATTTTCGGAATCTTTCTTCCTCCGCCTCATCTTGCTCACGCATCAGATAATTCATTTCCTTTAAAACTTTATCCCCCACCTGCAAGCTGACTTCTTTTCCAAGGGACTGGTTATTCTCCTCCACTGCCTGTTTTACAATTCCCATCATCATCGTGCGGAACTGTTCCAGCTTCACTGTATTAGAAGCAGGATTGCCGTGCTCTTTTACAAAATGCTGCTGCTCCATCGCCGGATAATCCCGGTTAATCTGAATCACCTGACTGCCGCCAGGCATGTTGCCAGAATTCGCCATACTGCCTGTCCCTCCTGTATTCATCATATTTCCTGACGCTGCATTCACAGCATTTGCCGTATATCCCTCCTCTTCTGGAATATTATGTATCATCATCCGAATGGCTTTCAACTGGTAACCCTGTTCTTTCCATTCCTTTATCTTTTGAAACTGCGCTATATTTTCTTCTGTATAATAACGGTGACCCATCTCGTTGCGAGGTATGGAAAGATCTAATTCTTCTTCCCAATAACGCAGGACATGAGATTCAACATTTACAATGTTTGCCGCATCCGAAATCATATAGCGTACATTTTCCACATTTTCTACCTCCTTTTTGGGAATTCACGTTCCATACATAAGACCGCTTTTGTCAGGCCTTTCTCCATCCGCCCGCAACGGCATGAGAGGACTCAAAGGGCCTGTCCCTTTTACTAATTCTATTTTACCGATTTATGCTATCACTTACAATGTTTTTTCATCGTGAAATAATGACAAGAAAAAACAGATATCTTCCCCATTCGAAAAATATCTGTTGATTTCGGCAGATTCTGTAATTATTTTTTTCTAATGTCAAGTAAATTATCGCTTTTCCATACTCACAAACTTCGTGTACTGAGGTAGCCAAACCAAGTTCACCGTTCCGATGGGGCCGTTTCTCTGCTTGGCTATGATAATCTCGGCAATGTTCTTGTTATCCGTATCTTTATTATAATAATCATCCCTGTAAATAAACATCACCACATCGGCATCCTGCTCGATCGCCCCTGACTCTCGCAGATCAGAAAGCATCGGCCTGTGGTCTGGACGCTGTTCCACCTGACGGCTCAACTGAGACAATGCGATCACTGGTACATTCAGCTCCCTGGCAAGTCCCTTCAGAGACCTAGAAATGTCAGAGATTTCCTGTTGCCTGGAATCTGTCCTTCCAGATCCTGACATCAACTGCAAATAGTCAATAATAATCAGTTTCAAATCATGCTCCAGCTTATATTTTCTACATTTCGAACGCAGCTCTGAGATAGAGATTCCAGGCGTATCGTCAATAATCAGACTGGAGCGGCCAATGGTGCCCGCCCCCTCAATCAACTTCTCCCAGTCAGAATCTGCAAGATTGCCAGAACGAAGAAGCTGGGCATCGACCCTGGATTCCAAGGAAAAGAGGCGGTTCACCAACTGTTCCTTGGACATTTCCAGGCTGAAAATGGCTGTGCAAAGTTTGCTGTGGAACGCCACATATTGGGCGATATTCAGTACAAACGCCGTCTTTCCCATCGAGGGACGCGCAGCCACTAAGATCAAATCCGAAGGCTGAAGTCCCGACATCCGGTAATCCAAATCGATAAACCCTGTTGCAATTCCAGTGACATTGCCCATGGTCTTTGAAGCCAGCTCAATCTTCTCTAAGGCATTGATAACTACCGTCTTGATGGGAACAAAATCCCCGCTGCTGCGGTTCTGAAGCAGATTAAAAATCTTTTTCTCTGTCTCCGCCATAATCTCCTCTACGCTCTCTCTGCCGAGATAGCATTGGTTTGCAATTTCCTCATTTACCTTGATCAATCTGCGGAGCATGGATTTCTCTTTTACAATATTGGCATAATACTTAATATTTGCAGAAGTTGGCACAGACGCCACCAGTTCCCCGACAAACTCCAGACTGCTCAATTCTGCCGGAACATCTTTTTCCCGCAACCGGTCCTGTAGCACAATCACGTCCACTGGCTTTTCCTCATTGAAAAGTTCTACAATCGCCTCAAAAAGAACGCCATACTGCTGATGATAAAAATCCTCACGGAGCAAAGTTTCCGAGGCAGTCATCACTGCTTCCCGGTCCATAATCATTGCGCCGATTACCGTCTGCTCCGCTTCTAGGCTATTTGGCATGATCCGCTTGATCAGGGCTTCCTCCATACAAACCTCCTACTCTTCTGCCACTTTGACTTTGAGCTTTCCTGTCACTTTGGGGTGGAATTTTACGGTTACCTCATGTACGCCCAGCGTCTTCAGCCCTCCGTCGGGAAGCTGCATTTTCTTCTTATCAAGCTCGATTTGAATCTGTTCTTTGGCGGCAGCCGCTATCTCCTTGGCAGAAACAGAACCAAAGGTTTTTCCTCCTTCTCCCGTCTTTAAGGTAACTGTCACCTCTTTAACGCCAATTTCCTTTGCAAGAGCCTGTGCCGCCTCCAGATTTTCCTGCGCCACCTTTTCGGCATGCTGATTTTTTAATTTCAGATCGTTCATATTTTTTCCGGTGGCTTCTACCCCCAGCTTTTTAGGCAAAATCATATTTCTTGCATATCCGTCGCTAACTTCTACGATATCTCCTTTTTTCCCTAATGACTTCACATCTTGCAACAAAATCACTTTCATACTTCTATGTCTCCTTCCTTTAGCATCTGATCTAAAGTTTCCTGAATTTTTCTTTTGGCTTGCTCCACCGTGCAATCTTTCAGTTGAGCGCCTGCCACGTTCAGATGACCGCCGCCGCCCATCCGTTCCATGATCAGCTGCACGTTAATCTCGTCAATCGATCTGGAACTAATATATATTTTTTCATTGTACTCTGTGAGTACAAAAGATGCCTTAATTCCCACGATGTTCAACAACTCATTGGCTGCCTGCGCTCCGGCAATGGTCGGGCTTTCCACATTGGAATCTGCCGGACATATGGAAATGGCAAATGCCCCCCGGTATACTTGGGCATGACGGACTGCCTCCGCCCGGGCCTTATATGCCGCCATATCATCACGCAATAATTTACGCACCCTTGTAACCTCCGCCCCGCAACGACGCAGATATGCTGCAGCCTCAAAGGTCCTTACACCTGTTTTCGTCATGAAATTATTGGTATCGATCAAAATGCCTGCATAAATGCAATCTGCCTCATTTGGCCTCAAATGAATATTTTCATCAAAATACTGCAGCACTTCCGCCACCATTTCACAGGTAGAGGACGCATAACTCTCAATATAAGAAAGCACCGCATTCTCTATCACCTCGCTGCTTTGCCTGTGATGGTCAAATACCACGATACTCTTAGTACGCCTCAAAATCTCTGGGCACTCTGTATAAGTAGGACGGTTAGTATCCACCACGACCACCACGCTGCGGTAATCCACAAGCTCAATCGCCTCGTCACTGTCAATAAATAGATCTTCTGGATATCCCTTTTCCTCCGTGAAACATTCTTTCATGGGACGCAGGGAGGAGGTCACCTCGTTTAGCACGATATAAGCTTTTTTTCCCATCACATGAGCCGCACAGTAAATGCCTACGGCTGCGCCAAACGAATCCATATCGCTGATGCTGTGCCCCATGATAAAAATCTGTTCCCGGGTTTCAAATATTTCCCGCAAGGCATGTGCCTTCACCCGGGCCTTTACCCGGGTCATTTTTTCAACTTGCCTGGATTTACCACCGAAATAAGAAATCTTATCCCCTTCCTTAATCACTACCTGGTCTCCGCCCCTGCCCAGGGCAAGGTCAATCGCCATGCGGGAATATTCATATTTCTGGTTGTAACTGACTGTGCTCACTCCCACGCCTATGCTCAGCGTCACCGCCATCTCGTTTCCTACCTTGATCGTCTTAACATCTTCCAAGATGCTGAATTTATCCTTTATCAAAGCGTCCAGGTACTTATGGCGAAATACCACAAAATATTTGTCTTTTTCCAGCTTCTTGATAATGCTGTCCCGCTCTGAAAAATATTTGCTGACTTTGCGGTCAATCAAAGCCACGAGCAGGGAGCGCTTGACTTCCTCAATGCTGTCTAAGGCCTCTTCATAATTATCAATATAAATTAGCGCAGACACAAGCTGCAATTCTTTGTTCTCATCAATATAATGATGAAGCTCGGTCTCATCAAACAAATACAGCGCCATAAGATACTGGTCGTTCGTCTCTAGGTCGATCATGCTTCCATCCGCATGATCCTCGTTAAAATAAAGCCTGTCTACCTTTACTTGGTACATGTGCTCTTTCCATTCTACCTGAAAGCTCCCGCCAATCTCCTCTTTATCCAAAAGCTCCCTGGTGATTGATGGAAAAATTGTCGAGATCGACTTATGATACTTCTTATCTTTCTCTGTCACCGCTGAAAATTCTTTATTCATCCACAAAATCTTGCTGTTATAATCCAATAGCGCGTAAGGGATCTGAAAGTCATCCAAAAGCTTCTTCTGCACGGTCCCATACTGGGTCGCAAAAGTGATGACTTCCTTGCGGATAACAGAGCGGTTCATGATATAAATTACCAGCACGGTCACAAAATAACATACTGCAAATAAGGATACGCATATTCCCGCCTTTTTGTCAAAATAGTAAAGGGGGATATTCAGCAATACAATCAAAACTGTCAACATCAACGGCCAATACATATAATTTTTTAACTGACCCTTGAATTGAATCTCTTTTTTCATTTATTCCTACCTCTGATTTTCTATCAAATAATATGGTACTGGCACTGCATGAAACGACTTAATTCCTGATGCTCTTGGCACTGCTCAATGCTTTCGTGGACATTATACCATATATTACAGAAGTATTACAATACGTTTATCGTTTTGACAGGTAATCCTGCAAAATATAATAAGATTTCTTTAGCCTTTCCCTGTATGTGGGCAGCTCCCAAGGTTCCCAGGAATAGAAACCGCTGACCCCATCGATGGAAAATATAATATGATCCATGACTTCATAAGTAATTTCCTGATGCGCATATAAATTTGCAATACACATTTTAACATTAGGTTTTGGAATATTCAGTAGCAGCCATGGCAGGCGCACTTCTGTGACATCTTCCTTGATGCAAAAATCTGCCCGGGAATCATATTGTGGCGATTGCGGATCCGCATTTCCATGACGCAGCTTCCCTGTCTCCACTAGCTCTGTCTCCACCTTTGTTCCATCTGGAAGCTGCAGCGGACGGTTCAGCATCAACTGAATCGGAACAAAAGTATTATTTTCAGGCGCCGCATACCCTTCCCGCTCTTCCAGTATCTGGTTTTTCCCATAAATGCCTTCCGTATAGAGCCAGTAATTGACATCATAATAGGGATGAATCATTAACCTGCTCTGGTCTCGTCCATCCAATTCCAGAGAAAAATCAGCGCCGCCCTCTTGTTGATTCCCCTGCCCCTTAATAGTGTCCATGGTAATGCGTAAACGGTCATGCTTTCCTTGAATCATCAAATACACATAGGCTTCGTCACTCTTAACATACAATTTGGCGCCGCCGCTTACAAGCAGAGGTTTCTCCCCTTCCCAATCTTTGGCGTCACCGTCTACAATACAGACTGGCTGTTCGCCAGGATCAAAAGAAAGCAAGCCAAAAAACTGCTCGCTGGTTTGAACGTCGCACCAATAGGGACGGTTCTCCGCATCTGTAAAGTCCATGGTATTCCAGGTTCTTTTAAACCATTCATCCTGCCAGATGAAGACATAAGCGCCGGCGCATCCAGAATCTATGATATCATCCAGCATAGACACGATCGCCTTTCCCTGTTCTTTTTCGCCAAGACCTCCCTGGTTATATCCAGGATCACGGGCAAGATGAGTGACGCCCCTTGATGCCGGAACGCCAAACTCCGACACAATCACCGGAATGGAATGATATGCATTCAAATCCATGAGATAGCGCCTGTATGAATTAGGCGGATCATCTTTCAACAGCTCCGGCGCATAACGCATCATTTCAGGGTAATAGGGATAAACATGGTAAGAAGCAAAAAAGCCTGCAAGAAACTCAGGTTTAGCCTTAATATGTTCTGCATCCACAGAAACAGCGTCTTCCATCTCCGGGCTAGGTTCCCCAGGGTGATCTAAAGGATCTGTCGTTACCCAGTTTGCAAACGCCGTAGGATGCTGCATTTTATATTGCTTCGTCTCGTAGGAAATACATGCGTCCAGCCCAGTTGCAAGAAATATCTCAAAAGGCGACGCCTGTTTTGTATATAGATATTCACCGTCATACGACGTACGGTCTTTATGTTGCTCATTGGTGTTGATCACAAAATCTGCCTGCCACTCAATCCCCAATATCCATCCGCTCAAATACTGAGACACATCCGCCGTATAGCTGCCACTGGCATTGCCAGGAAGCGGCTCAATTTCGGCATTTCCATGAACGACATCCACAATGGTCTGGCACATTTGCACCCAGTCCCCTGCGATTTTGCCTTCCTCGTCAAAAGCGTCCCCCAGTCTGCTGATATCTTCCTCATTGTTATACACGCCCTGCATGAAATAAAGAGGCTTGCTTGCGGTTTGATTATATTCTGCCAGCGCCTGATAGAATTCTGGCATCAAAATCGTATAGACACGGATGGTATCTGCATGCATTTCACTGATCTGTTTAAACCAACGCAGATAGTCATTTTTGTTAATGGCAAATTCTCCCGGAAAAGCCCCAGGCTTTGCCGCTCCTATGTTGACCCCTACAGCCACCATGTCCTCCCAAGTGCCGTTTTTCTGATATACCTGAAATTTCTTTTCATGCGTCCGGAAAGAATATCCTATGCCATCCTCTGTGCATTTGGGCTGCCGCTCCTTTAATATCGCCTGGGTTTCTGTTTCCTGTTGCTCTACTGGTGACGCATCCTCTAACGTCTCTGGAACACAACCAGAAAGCAGGCAGACAGACAATATCAGCGCTCCCAAAACCGTTTTTTTCACGCGCTTCATTTCTTTTGTGTCCTTTCTAAAATCCTCTGTCTCTAGTGTTGACTCTAGCCGATAATTAAGACAGACTCATTACCTGTTTTCCTGTGGCACACTAGTGTTTTCTTTTTTCTGCGCTTACGATCTGTTCCACCACATAATCAATCATGCCAGAAACCTGTTCTGCCTTGATTTTTCCAATCCGCTCAAGGAATTCCGGCTCATTGCGGTGACTGACAATATAGCTTCTGGTAGGCGTTTCGCTTCCCTCCAAGGAAACCAGTTCGCCTCCGTTTTCCCGTAGCAGCTTCTGAAGCTCATTATTAAATTGATCTGTGACATTTTCAATGGTGGGCACAATCACGTCAAAAGGCTCTATGGCATTTAAGATCTGATTCTGATATTTTTCCATAAACTCTTCTATTAAATTCTCAAAAGTGCGAAACTCTACAAAATCATCGCCAGCTACAATAATAGTTGAAACAAACTCCCAGGTATGGGGATGGGTCTGCCCCTGTTTGCCGTTAATGATAATATAATGGTTCATATTTAGATATGATTTCAAGCGGTATTCACGATATGAATTCTGCTTTCTCACTTGGCAAACACCTCCTTCCAAAAACTTTCAAATTGAGATTGATAGCTGTTCGCATTGTCCTCACAGTAGAAATTTCCAACCTTTCGTATATTCCAATCCCACAAGGTTTCAATAATTTTTTCACTGACTTTCCTTTCATAGCAGACAAAAATAAGAAGCACCCGATATTCCTCCATAGAAAATCGCAGCACATGATTGTCCAGCACAAACTGCATATGTTCAAGAAACGCATCTCTGGCCTCCTCCGAATCCGCCTCAAAAACCACAAAATGCAACGGAGCGGCATTCTTTTGATCCAATTTCTGTAAAAATTCATCCAGAACAACGCTTTTAAAGACATTTTTGCTGGCGCTGAATGCGTACTCCCTTTTCATTCGTTCATCCAAAAGGGCAATCTGTTTGTTCTGCCACACCACTTGCTTATCTTGTTCCGCAATCAGCCTCTCCTGTCGGTTGATTTTGCGAGACATTGCCATGCTCAGAATAACCAGAAGGGCAAGAATCATCGAAAGGATTATAATAATGGAATTCTTGCACTCTAATAAAATGTTATCTTCCAGAATCACCCTGTCATAAGTCAAAAGACAGACCCGGTACTGGTCTTTTTGCCAGTTAAACATCATTCCAGATGCGACAAACCTGTCATTGTCAAGATAGATAATTCCATGATTTACTTGGTTTGCATGAAGGCTGTCCATAAATGCAGCGGCTGAATCCGAAGCATAGTAAGTTCCATCTGTGAACCCTTTATAGCGATTCGTCTCCGTGACGCTTTTCACAAACAAGATAGAATCCCCCTTGCTCAATGTCCAGTACCTGCTTGCCGTGGAATCCAAAGAACTGATAATCTGCGTAATATCCTGCTCTGTGGCATCATCACCGAGGTTATTAATCTGAGCCAGAATAATGTTCACATACCCATCTTGCTCCGCTCCATAAATCTCCAAAAACCTGGTCTCGTAATTCTCTAACTGAAATATGATAAACACATCTGCCGCAATCGCAAAAGCCATAACCACAATCGTGATAAAAAACAAATTTAGTTTACGTTTCATGATCCTAGCCCACCTACTCATAATTTACGGCTTTTCGTGCTTTTTGGAGAAGCTTTACCGGTTTTTTAGCCATCAATTTGAGCTCCCTTTCAAAGTCTTTTCTCTCGTCCGTCAAGGTCCGCGTCTTCCACGCACTGTCAGTATTAATGCTATTGATCACGCCTGCAAAGCGGATAAAGAATACAATAAAATTAAAAAATGGTAACAATGGAACCACATGCCAGTGCTTTCGGTAATATTTCTTTAAGCCGTCAAATTCTTTCAGAAACCCTATGGTAGCAAAATAATACAGATATCCACTGATGATATAGAGTGCGAAGATCAAAGCGCTGGAAAGCAAGATGATCTTTGCAGAATAATCCATGCACAAGAGACAAAACAGCACAAGATACCAAATCAGTCTGGGAAACGCAAAGGTATGGTCATACATCAGGGTGCGAACCATGACATTGGTAAACATTTTGCGCACCTTGAGATCCTTTTCCAAAAACTGATGCGACACCTCCAGGCTCCCTCTCTGCCAGCGCTGACGCTGAGTATACAGTTTATTGATTCCCTCAATGGGATCCACCATGAAAATTGCATTCTCACAGATATGCACTTTAATATGCTGTAGATAGCGCATCTGGAACGTAATGTTGGTATCTTCACATATGGTGTCTGTATTATAAAGCTGGGATTTGAGCACCGCTGATTTCCGAAACGCCGAAAACGCCCCAGAGAGCGTATAAATCGAATTTGTCTCTGAAGCATAATTCCTTCCAGCCAAAAATGCCTGTGCATATTCCATAAATTCCATTTTACGGAGCAAACGGGCAAATATGCCCTTGTATTGCTCGATCATCTTTGGCATCGTAAGAATGGCTCCCGTCATACAGTCCACGTCTGGACAGCTTTCAAATTTGCGCACCATGTTTTTGATGGCATCGGGCTCAAACTGACCGTCGCTGTCCACATGGATGATATATTTTCCATCCGCATTAAACAGGGCAAGGTTCAGCGCACGGGATTTTCCCTGCCTGGCATTCAGCCACTGCATTAACAAATCTGGGTACAACGCCTGGCATTTGGTATAGACCTGAAATGAGTCATCCTTTCCCTGATTATTTACCAGAAAGATACGCATCTTATCATTAGGGTAATCACTGTCATTGATGGAGCGGATGCATTCCTGCAGGGAATCTTGAGAATTATATACCGGAATAATCAGGGTGATTTCCGGCCAGATTAGAGGATCTTCATATTTGCAGGGGAAGAGCCTCTTCTTTAACAAGATCAAAAAGCTCCCCAGCGAGGGAATGATCTCCATAATTAGCGGAATGATAATCCATGCTGCCCAAAACAATATCGAATTAAATAATTGCTCAATGATCGTCATATCGGAAGCTCCCCACTTTCTGTTTTAAAATCTGCGGCTTCGTAAATACATAGAAGTATATCACGACCGACAAAGCATAAAAAACCAGCCGCCCCACAAACGTATGCGCAATAAAATAATTGTCAATTCCGCCAAAATGGATCATCAAGCAAATCACAGTAATTCGCAGCGCATTTGCCAGAATCAACGCTATCACGCCCAGAATTCCAATGCAAAACCTCTCATAGACTGTATAAACCCGGTAAAAAATTAGCAATGCAAGATACGCCATAATCTCGATAATGCCAGAACACTCAAAGTCTATCTTAAGAGAAATCGCTCCCACGGCAGACTCCACAAAAATCACGCCATATTTATAATGGGCACTGTAAATGTCGCCGATCTTGCCTGGAAGGCTCGCTAAAAGCGCTACAATCCGTGCCAAAGGCTGCGTCAAAACCGGCTGCAAAAATACCAGCATCAAAATAAACGCTCCTACGCTTCCCACGATAAAATGCCAGAAGTTCAACTTGCCCTTATTGAGCACACGCAAGAGCAACAGCCAAGCCACAAGTCCAATCAAACCAATAATATATTTTGTCATTTTATTTCTCCGCTTCCTTCTCAGAGTTTTGCCGCTGCGTCCGCAGCTGCAGCGCATAAGCCAGAATAAAAATCACCGCCATGACGCTAGCCGATATCCCTGCCCAGAGAAAAGGATACGTCAGCAAAATCTCTGTTTTTCCTGCTTTCACGAAAGTCAGGTGATTCTTGGCATAAATTTCCTGCCTGCTGACAAAGCTGTCATGATAAGCAAGACCAGTATTCACATTGTCACGATCCACGTCAATGATTATCTTATCAGCAAAATACTGAATCTCATAAGGCACGATCTCACGTTCTGGAAGCTCGTCTATGCGCAGATTCATTGCATGACTCAAAAGCGCCTCCACTCCCTCGTCATGGGTCAGGCTTAGATAATATGGAAGATTGAGTCCGATTATGACGATATTCTTATTCCTCACCGTGCCATAAAACGGCAAATCCCAGTCTAAATCCTCTACCGTGCCCCAGACATCGTCCAGTCCATCGACATATACCGTGTTCCACTCCCGGTAACCGCTGGGAAATAAGTGCGGATCCAGCACGCCGTCTATCGTTTGTAGGTTAGGATAACCCTGCGAAAAGGAGACTGGATTGCAGACAACACCCAGAAAACTCTGATTTTTGCTTCCCCTGTCCTCTGGAATTCCATCCGCCCCAATGACAATTCGGACCCCGGACTCACTCAATTTCGTAACCAGCTCCTCTGCCGCAGACTTATCACTGTAGGAAAAGCCCGCCAGATATATCAAGTCATAATCCTTTAACTCCTCAAACGTAAATTCATTCAAATTAGTGACCACTGTTTCCTCAACCACTGGAAACTGCCTGGAAATTGCTGGAGCCAAAGAGCCAATGCCAATCGCCTTGTATCTCGTAACCGTCCCCCAATTACCTTTTGCATCAAGATGATAAAGGCGATAGCGATCTGTAGCGTCCACCAGATCATAGCCTACCCTCTGGGCAGCGTGGTCCATCTTTAAGACCGGACTCTTCTCCATGGAACTCACGATATCTGTATCGATGATCACCGTGTCATTTCCAAGTTCCAGGCAACGGTCAAATAAATACAGGTAATTCCCTTCTTCCAGGGAACGGTCAACCTGCATAATATTTGCAAACTCCGCAGAGGTATTCTGCGCACAACCATGCATGGCAGGCACGGTCTCTTCATAGCCAGTAATCAGATAATTACTCATTGCCCCAAGGCCACTCTCATCAATCAGCGCCAGTCTCTGCATTGTCAGTTCCTTTGCCTTGCCGACAAGAGTGCTGTCAGAATAATACGCCATCCTGTCTTTCGGCAAATGTCCAGATTGGTTCCCCCAAAACAGCGGCAGAGAGGGCAAGGCATCCAAAATAAGCAGCGCTGCAAAAATAAGAACCCATCCCCTTTTCAAAGTATCCCAAATCAGGAAGCTAAATAGCACCATGCACGACGCAATCGAAAAATAGCTAAGCATCTTCAATATCCCTGAAAACGGAAGCTTTGCCAAAAAGTGATACAAGATATTCGAGCTACAGCCCAAAATCAAAATTCCCGCCCAAAAACCAGGCATGGATTTTTTTTTGCTAAGAAATATGCCAAAAACAGCGAGTAGAAAAACCGCCAATCCAAAATAAGCGTTCTCAAGTCCGTTACGAAAACGTGCTGCAGGATAAATCGACAAAAACAAGTTCTGGAAAAAGCTATCTAAAAGACCTGATGTTACTGCAGCATTAGCACCTTTGAACAGAGATGGGATCAACCAGGCGCCTGCCAAGATGCAACCTATAAACAATGCCGCTGCTATTTGAAGCTGTGGTTTCCATTGATGGCGGATCAATGCGTCAACAATAAAATAGAACGTAAATCCTATCAAAATCATGCCTGCAAAATCAGAGCTGCATAGGCAGACGACCGCAAAGCATACAGAAAGCTTTGGCAAATCCCCCCTGTGACGGCATTGAAGATATTGATACGTCCAGCAAAGCAAAAAAGGCAGCAACGCAATACAAAGAGATCTGGGAAGATTACCCTCATGAAACAACGTCACCAGATTATTGGGCATAAAAAACCACAACACGCCTAAAAACACCCCAAACCAGGGGCGTTCTAATTTCCAACCTCCATAGAACCAGGAAATTGCCCCGATCCAAAAAATAAGTCCCACAAAAACCAAGTACCCGTTCATGGAACTTCCGCCAAGAAAACGGCAGAACGCCATCAAATACACCGGAAGCGGTTCCCAAAAGCGCAACAGTTCCACGCCATTATACCATAACGGGTCATAAATAGGAAAAAAATCCCCTTGGCAAACCGCATCATATAAGGCGTCGCCCTTATAAATATGGCAAAGCGCGTCCATTCCACTGGGATACATTCCATTGTTCTGAACAAGCTTTGCCATTCCATATGCCAATATGGCATAAAGAACGGGCATGATAAAAACAAGATCATGTAACTTCTTTCTGTCTTTCAATGCCCATTCCTCCTATATCCGTTCCTTCTGTATATGATGGTTTATTTTGCTGTTGAAAGCAACAGTTCCATCAGGCTTTTCTTTTTATACCAAAGAATAAAGCCAGCTGTCGCTATACAAAGCGTAACTCCTACGATTGGTCCCGTGGAAGTACCCGCTGTGTAAAGCCACTGTTGTCCAATACGTCCAAACTGAGCCGAAATCTCTTTCAAGTCTGTCTCATCCACGCCTAGTTTCCCTGCAATCATCGGCAGTTCCAGGTAAAATTCCATCTCATCCTTTCCATCTTTGCCGACAGTCATCATCATCTTGCCATATAACTGATCCATTTCATTCAGATTATTGATATTAGTAGATGTATGCCATGCATCTGTCGAAGCAATATAATATTCGTATGTTCCTTCGGGAAGACCCGAAAGCTTTGGATCCCAATTGATGTTTCCGCCGGCGTCCACTGTCACAAACCGGGGATAAAACGCCATCTTATGATCATAAGCGCCATTTTGCAGATCACTCTGCTTTTGATTAAATGCGATGGTAACAGCAGAGGTAAATTCGCCTCCTGCCTCCTGTAAATGCTGAGGCATTCCTGTCACTACATGCGCAAACAGCTTATCTTCGCTGGAATAGAGCGCCCCTTTTGCATCAACCTGGGATTCCTGGGAACCAGCCGTGGCATACTCAATAGTAGTATGCCCATAATCCTCCCAATCTTCATAAGATCCGTCATAAATTATCCCATTAAAAAGATTTTCCAGGTTATTTCCATGATCTGGCTGTAGATTTACGATGCCAGAGACAATCACGTCACCCTCATAAAATCCAAACGTCAGGCTCTCTCTATATTTTGGAAGCTGATCCTTTGGAATAGCAATTTCCCACTCGCTGCCTACATAGGCAACTTGTGCGCCGTCCACGCCGCTGACAGCAGGCGCTGTTGAAAGCTGAATGTCTGTCTCATATCCCAAATCTGACTTTATGGCATATTTACCGTTGGAATGGGTCCCTGCGCCGGAAGCATTGCTTCCTTTTCCGTCCTTGATATAAAGATAAAGCCAATCGCCGTCATAGACTGCTGCCGCCTGAGATAAACATCCTTTATGCTGCTCATTGGGGCATGAGGTCTCCGTCTTTGCCACCGCCGCCCAATCAGAGTAATTGCCATCAATGTCGATCCCTGTATAAATTGGCTTTGTTTCCACGGCTAGCGGATTGCCGTTCACTTTTTGAATCTCTGACACGCCAACGGAGGTTCCTCCAAATTCCACGACAAAGTCCAGATTATGAAAAAAACTTGCCGGAACCGCAAATTCCACGGTGTAAGGTCCTGGGTTATTGCCATTCGCTTCATTAGTCACTGCCACAGAAGCCCCTGGAACATCTCCCCAAATAGCATTTTTTACAAGCGCTCCGTCCTGCCATGCGTGAATGGAAAGCGCCGCATCCTCGCCCGCAGTCCCGTCTGCATATGTAAACTTAAAGCTGTTGTTGTTGCTTGCAAAACTATAATCCCATTCTGTGCCCGCACTGCCGGTATAGCAAAAATACACAATGCCTCCGTCTGGTGAAAATGCCACTTTCCAAGAATCTGCTCTGGAAGCTTTACGTTCTGTCACTTCTGCCCAATCAGACAAAATTCCGTCCACTGTGATACTTCCGTTTACTACGGACAAATCATCGATTGAAAACGCCCTAGGCGCATATTGATCTTCTTGCTCAGCTTCTGATGCCTCTTCACCCTGAGAATCCTGCCGTTCTTCGATCTCTTTATGATCTTTTCCTTGTTTCTCTTCGTTGCTCTCTTCCCCATCTTTTGGCTGAGGCTGTTTTGCTGGCTCTGTTTCCGCTTCCGGATCGAAAATGTCGTCTGGCGCCTGTGGCTCTGCTCCCGGCTCTTCTGAAAGCTCTGACTGCGGCTCTTCTGAAGGCTCTGACTGCGGCTCTCTTTCCGTTTCTTCTGAAGCAGTTGACCGCGGTTGCCCTTTAATTTCTTCCGGGAGACCTGGCATTTGCCCTTGCGACTGTGTCTGTTGCGGATCCACACTGCTTGATTCCGTCGCCATCACAGGCATTCCTGACAGCAAAAGTGATAGAGACGTCAGGCCCGCAGCAACTCCTCTAAAAATAATCTTCGTTTTCATAACTGGCTCTCCCTTTCTATTGATGTACTTTAAGTTAAAACGTTTCTTCTACAATAGCATATACACGCAAAGGCGTTTCGCTTATCTCAAAACGTGCAAATTTCCAATGCTGCTTCTCAAGCGCATCTTTCACTTTGCGATAAAACACCTCTCCCATATGTTCAATACTGGTATTTCCCCTAAATTCTGGAAAATCATTCAAGTATTGATGCTGATACTGATCAAATACCTCTTTCAAAATCGAATCCATACTGGCAAATTCCATGAAGTCTTCCGAAATCTGCCTCGCTGCAATCTCAATCTCAATTAGGTGATGATGCTTATTGTCAATCCGTCCATCAAAACTATGTTGCATACATAAACGATATTTCAAACGATGGTATCTCATCTAACCATGTCCACCCAACTCCCTGACCATATTTCACTTACAAACTATTGTGAATTTCATTATAGCATCTGCGATTTAGAGATTCAATCCCACAAATATTCCATTTTTACATAAATCTAGTTAATTTTTTCTCTTTGTTGTAGGATTTTCCATGATAGAAACGAAAGAAAAAATTCAGACCTTTTGCCCCTCTAATCCCATTAGATAAAAAGGGAGCTGTTGCAAAATAGCTGTTATATACAAAATATGGTATTCAGAACGTAAGAATCTCATCCATATAATGTATATAAGCCGCATTTTACAACAGCCCCTAATTGATCCGAACCATTCTCCAAGTGAAATGATTATCGCTTGTCTTTTATTTAATCTGTAACATATGGCATCAATGCGATATGCCTTGCCCTCTTGATGGCAACAGTCAACGCTCTCTGATGCTTTGCGCAATTCCCGGTAATTCTTCTGGGAAGAATCTTGCCTCTCTCAGAAATATATCTCTTTAATTTATTGGTATCTTTATAGTCAATTGCATTATCTTTTCCACAAAATACGCAAACTTTCTTTCTTCTGCGGATGCCGCCTCTTCTCTTCATGGGAGAATCGCTTTTATCATTTTTATTGTAAGCCATTTTCTTTACCTCCTGTTCTAATTAAAGGGTAACTCCTCGTCAATACCGTCAGGAATATTCATAAAACCATCCCCTGCTGCTGCACTGGGCTCCGGTCTGGCTACTGGTTGATATCCGCCGGACTGCTCGCTCGCCGCTTTGCTCTCCGCAAATTCCTGTTCTTCCACCACCACGTCCGTGGTATACACTTTCTGACCTTCCTGGTTGGTATAGCTCCCGGTCTGGATTCTTCCAGTGATCGCCACCTTGATTCCCTTGTGGAAATATTTTTCCGCAAACTCACCGCTTCTGCCAAACGCCACGCAATTAATAAAATCTGCTGTCTGCTGGTCTCCGTCACGGCGGAACCTTCTGTCTACTGCCAAAGTATATCTTGCCACTGCGGTGGCTTGTTCGCCTTGCGAATAACGGACCTCGGGGTCTCTGGTTAATCTGCCCATAAGTATGACTTTATTCATCTAATCTCCTCTTTCTATCTATGCCTCGTCTTGTCTAACGCATAAGAAACGGAGCACATTGTCCATAATACGCACACGCTTTTCAACTTCGCCTGGACAATCTGCGTCTGCATCGAATTTGATGAAGTAATAGAAGCCTTCTCTCATTTTCTGAATCTCGTAAGCCAGTCTCTTCTTACCCCATTCGTCCACTTCCGTAACCGTGCCGCCAAAGCGGGTAATATACTCTTTCGCTTTCTCTACCACTGCGGCCCTTGGTTCATCCTCGATCTTTGCATTAACGACAAGCGCTAATTCATATTTGTTCATGCCTCGTACCTCCTTTTGGTCTTTTGGCCCCCTGATGCTACAGGGAGCAAGGATAAATTAATATATCACAATTAGCTAGTCTATCATAATTATTCCGGTTTTTCAAGAGTTTTACGCAAAAAAATGTTTTTTTAGTGACAGTTCCGCCAGCACCTGACACATGCGATGAACAGAATGCTCAAGCCTCTGACAGGAACTCCATGGCAGCGGATTGTTTCTGGGGCATAAGCCACACTGTTACAACTCCCATTATTGTCATATAATTTTCCAACGTCGTCTGTTGTCTACAATAAACAGCAAAATAAGGAAGCACTTTAACGATATTTTTCTTCTATATCACACAATAATGCTGCCAAAAAGCTTTCTAAAGCAGCTATTGCACAATCTGAACCGCCGCAATCTGCTCCACGTCTTCAACGCTAAGTTCTAGACACTCGGCAATTTCTTCCATTGTCAGTTTTTCCATTTCCAACATCCTAAGAGCAGTTTTCTTTTTCGTTTCGTTAATTCCCGTCTTATTCCCTGATTCAAAATCTTTCTTGCACTCGTTTCAATCATTGCGCCTCTCATCATATCACCTACGCCTTTCTGCACATTCTCATATTTCTGTGCGATCTCCTTAATGACATCACTGGATAAGTCAATAATTGTCCGTTTATCAAATGCCCCGATAACCCCTTTTTGTTCCTGTTCATCAAGTTTTTTCAGAATAACCTGATATTCCTCTTTCAATTCTTCAAGTTTCTGTTCATTTTTATTATACTCAGGAAAGCGTTTCTCATGTGAAAAAATATAAAACGGTATCAGCATCAGCAAACGCTTTTCAAAAATGTCATTTAGTGAATATGCCTGTACTTTCATAATTGGAACATCATACTGCACCATTCCACCTGGCGTGACGATTACATACTTCATTTTGTCTGGCGTTTTTTGATAAGACCGAAGATATAACACTGCTGTATGGGGAAATGTCACGGTCAGCGTTTCTTCTGTAACCACTCCCTCGTCAAGCGCTATCTGCGCATCATACTCAAAGAGCCGGATTGCCAACTTGCGATCTGGCAAGCTGCTTTCACATTCGATGTGGAGCACCGTTGATAGATATGATAGTGCAAAAGTTGGTAAGATTTTCTTGCAAGCGAAATTCAGACCTTTCGAGACACTAATCCTAGTAAGATAAAAATAGGGGCTGTCGCACGAAGGTATTTGCCTGCTTAAAAGGTTTACATTGCAAAGCAATGTAAACCTTTTAAGCAGGCAAATACCTTCGTGCGACAGCCCCTATTTTATCTACAGTCTGCCACTCAAGCTCTTAACCTATTTCCCAGCAAACTCCTTTACTTTTTTATAAATTCCCTGGCCATCCAGACCATATTTTTCTAACAGTTTTACTGCAGAACCAGATTCTCCGTATACGTCGTTAACGCCGATCTTGCATACCGGAGCTGGCATCTTCTCACATAAGCAGTCGCATACGGCGCTTCCAAGTCCGCCGATCACGGAATGTTCCTCTGCAGTTACCACCTTGCCCGTCTTCTTTACGGAATTAAGTATGATCTCCTCATCAAGAGGCTTAATGGTATGGATATTGATCACCTCTGCGCTAATTCCCTCTGAGGCAAGCTTTTCTGCAGCTTCTAAGGCTGCGCCCACGCAAAGCCCGGTAGCGACAATTGTCACGTCAGTGCCTTCTTTCAACAAAACGCCTTTGCCAACTTCAAACTTATAGTCTGGCCTGTCATTGATCACAGGAACCGCAAGACGTCCAAACCTCAGATACACAGGACCCTCCATCTCATAAGCCGCTTTTACAGCTGCCTTAGCTTCCAGATCATCGGAAGGATTGATCACAGTCATGCCAGGAATTGTGCGCATCAGCGCAATATCTTCGTTACACTGGTGGGTCGCCCCGTCCTCGCCTACGGAGATTCCGGCATGGGTTGCCCCGATCTTCACATTGAGCTTAGGATATCCAACAGAATTTCTCACTTGCTCAAAAGCCCTGCCTGCTACAAACATCGCGAAAGAACTTACGAAAGGAACTTTTCCAGTCGCTGCAATTCCTGCGGCAATTCCCATCATATTACACTCTGCGATTCCGCAATCGATATGTCTTTCGGGAAACTCTTTTTGAAATACGCCTGTCTTGGTAGCTGCTGCAAGATCAGCATCCAATACTACCAGATCATCATGCTCTTTGCCCAGCTCTACCAGTGCGTTTCCATAACTGTCCCTGGTTGCAATTTTCTTTACTTCTGGCATAATGCTTCACCTGCTTTCTTTAATTCTTCCATTGCGGTAGCGTATTCTTGATCGTTGGGCGCTTTTCCGTGCCATCCAGCCTGATTCTCCATATAAGAAACCCCTTTGCCCTTTACGGTCTTCATCACGATGGCGGTAGGCATGCCCTTGGTCTCTTTCGCCTCTTTGAATGCCGCCCGCAGCTGGTCAAAGTCATTGCCGTCAGCAACGTTGATTACGTGGAAGTTAAACGCTGCAAACTTATCACCGATCGGATAAGGAGAGCAGACGTCTTCCACTTTGCCATCGATCTGCAAACCGTTATTGTCTACAATCACCACCAAGTTATCCAGTTTGCGGTGTCCGGCAAACATCGCTGCCTCCCACACCTGTCCTTCCTGAATCTCGCCGTCGCCCAGCAGCGTATATACACGATAGCTGTCATTGCTAAGCTTGGCAGATACCGCCATTCCCACTGCAGCAGAAATCCCCTGTCCTAAAGAGCCGCTTGACATATCAATGCCAGGCGTATGCTGGATACATGGATGCCCCTGTAAATGAGAGCCAACCTGACGGAGCGTCTTTAAATCCTCTACTGGGAAAAATCCGCGGTTTGCAAGCGTAGAATACAACCCTGGAGCGGTATGTCCTTTTGAAAGAACAAAACGGTCACGGTCTGCCTTCTTGGGATCCTTGGGATCAATATTCATTTCTTCGAAATATAAATAAGTAAAAGTTTCTGCCGCTGAAAGGGAGCCGCCGGGATGTCCTGCCTTGGCGGCATGGACAGCCGTTACTATGCCTTTACGAATCTCATTGGCAGTTTTCTGAAGCTCTATGTTTTCCATTTAAATTCTCCTTTGCCTTGCTTTTGCTTATTCACCAAAAACCGCTATATAGTCTTTCTGGAATTTCTCAATGCCCTGGTCTGTCAGAGGATGCTTGGTCATCTGCTCGATCACGCTGTAAGGCACGGTCGCAATGTCAGCTCCTGCAAGCGCACAGTCCGTAACATGAATCGGATTGCGAACGCTTGCCGCAATAATTTCCGTGGTAATTTCTGGAAAATTGTCAAAAATAGCGACAATATCTTCAATCAGGCTCACGCCAGTCTGACTGATATCATCCAAGCGTCCCAGGAACGGAGATACATAAGTTGCGCCAGCCCTTGCTGCAAGCAAAGCCTGATTTGCAGTAAAGATCAACGTAACATTGGTCTTAATGCCCTCTGCGGCAAGCACTTTGACTGCTTTTAAGCCCTCTACCGTCATAGGAATCTTAACAATCATGTTGGGATGGATTGCCGCAATCTCGCGTCCCTCCTTGATCATGCTCTCGGCGTCCACGGTAGTTGCTTTTACCTCTCCGCTGATTGGTCCATCAACAATTGACGTAATCTCTTTGATCACCTCGTTAAAATCTCTGCCCTCTTTTGCTATCAGGGATGGATTGGTGGTCACGCCGCAAATCACCCCCATGTCATTTGCCTTACGGATATCCTCTACATTCGCTGTGTCAATAAAGAATTTCATTGCTTATTTCCTCTCTTTCTGTTCATTTAAAATGGAATGCGCTGCAGCCTTCCGGTCCAGTAAGATGTGATCCATTCATTTCTAACAGGAGCGGGTATGAATAAATTTTCCCACATTGACGCTGCTGCTATATTGTTCTATTTTACAACCTGGGCAGATACAAAGACAAGTAATTTTTGTAAAATGGAGAAAAATATACAAATACGATAATTTTCTTAATGAAAAATCGTTTTTTTTGATTCTTTTTGTTTATTTTGCATATAATGTCCTTTTTTATTTATCTTTTTTTCATAAATCAATATCTAATTTGAATAAATTTATATCAATATCAACCATGTTTCGATATGGATCATGAAAATTCCTATGAAAAATCCCTTACCAGCAAGTCGCTTTTCTCAAGAAATTCTTCCACTGTGTGAAACCCGAGCCTTGTCAAAAGTTCTAGTACAAATGGATTTTCCAGCGGCGTCTTATATTCCGCCCGGTCACTATAATTATCCACATTCCTCTCTCCCTCTTCCACAGTGATCATGCGTTTGGGTCCTCCCACGCAGCCGCCCCTGCATCCCATCCCTTCAAAAAAGTTTGCCGTCGTCATTCCCTGTTTTATCCTTTCAATCATTTCCCTGCAAGCTGGAACACCGTCCGCCTGTTCTGCTTTAACCTCGATCTCACGGCGGGGATGAAGCTGCTTTACCGTTTCTGTGACCGCCTCGCTGACTCCCCCAGTCCTGGCATATATCCGCCCCGCCCTGGAAGAATGCTCCTTTTCATCCTCTCCAAGCTCTTCTGGCCGGATATCCGCCGCCTCAAACATGTCCTGTACTTCCTGAAAAGTGAGCACATAATCAACCGCATCCGAAACATCTTTTTCTCTTGCTTCTGCCTTTTTTGCCATGCAAGGACCTATAAATACGGTCACTGCATCTGGATGAAGCTGTTTAACCACGCGCCCTGCCGCAACCATCGGCGATACCGCCCCTGGCACATGGGGTATTAGCTCATGATATATTTTGCGTATCATTCCAATCCACACTGGGCAGCAGCAGCTAGTAAGCTGGTAATCGTGCTCTTTTTGAATATTAGCGTCAAATTCAAGCGCCTCTTTCAACGTGAGGATATCCGCAAAAACCGCCACCTCCACCATGCCCTGAAACCCCATCGCCTTAAAGGCCGTACGAAGCCTGCCTACCGTGACCCTTTCCCCAAACTGCCCCAAAAACGCTGGCGCAACGAGAGCATACACTTCCCGCTTTTTTGCCCGTATTGCCTGCAGCACTGGAACGACGTCCTTATTCTCTGCCAGCCGCTCTAGCTTGCAGGCATCCACACAAGCGCCGCAACCAACGCACTTTTCTGGATTAATGGAAACCTTGCCACTCTCATCCCGCTCAAACGCATCGAAAATACAGCTGTTCTCGCAAGCACGCTCGTAAGCGCACTGCTCACATTGCTCCTGAAAAATAACAGGAGCATATTTCTCTGGATGAAGAAGACAATCCATATGATAGGGATCATATTCATTCTCCAGGATACGCTCCTGTCCGGTTTCCTGTTTTAAAATGTCTAAATATAGCTGATGAAACGTTTTCATTTGAACAAAACCTCATTTCTGTTTTTGCTATTATTATCTTCAAAAACAAACTGATTATCCTTCAAATGAAATAAGTCGCTTCGTTTGATTTATAAATATTTCTTCAAGATCTCCACCTTGTCGGTTGCTTCCCAAGGCAAATTAAGATCATTGCGTCCAAAATGCCCGTAAGCCGCCGTTTGCTTGTAAATGGGGCGTCTCAAATCCAGCATCTTGATAATGCCTGCGGGACGGAGGTCAAAGTTCTCACGGATCAGTTCTACCAATTTCTCGTCCGAGATCTTTCCCGTGCCAAAAGTATCCACCATCACAGAAGTAGGCTGCGCCACGCCGATTGCGTAAGACAACTGAATTTCACATTTCTTGGCAAGTCCTGCGGCAACGATATTCTTTGCCACATACCTGGCAGCATATGCCGCAGAGCGGTCGACCTTGGTACAATCCTTTCCGGAAAATGCCCCGCCGCCGTGACGGGCATATCCACCGTATGTATCTACGATAATCTTACGCCCTGTAAGCCCTGCGTCTCCATGCGGACCTCCTATTACAAACCTTCCCGTAGGATTAATGAAAAACTTTGTCTGGCTGTCAATCATCTCCTGTGGCAAAACCGGATCAAACACATGCTTTTTAATATCGGCATGAATCTGCTCCTGAGACACGTCCGCATCATGCTGCGTGGAAAGCACCACCGCTTCCAACCTTGCAGGACGTCCTTGCTCATCATACTCTACAGATACCTGAGTCTTTCCATCCGGTCTTAAATAGCGCAAGATTCCATCTTTACGGACCTTGGTCAACTGAAGCGCCAGCCGATGCGCCAAAGAAATCGGGTAAGGCATCAGCTCTGGCGTCTCGTCCGTAGCATATCCAAACATCATCCCTTGATCCCCAGCCCCGATAGCCTCCAATTCTTCTTCAGACATTTTGTTTTCCTTTGCCTCCAGAGCCTTATCAACGCCCATGGCAATGTCTGCAGACTGTTGGTCTAACGCCACCATGACCGCACAAGTATTTCCGTCAAATCCTGTCGCCGCATCACTGTAACCAATCTCATTGACAGTATCTCTGACAATCTGCGGAATGTCAATCTGCGCTTTGCTTGTAATCTCTCCTGTCACCAGTACAAATCCCGTACACGCCGCCGTCTCACACGCCACGCGGCTCATAGGATCCTGCGCCATCAACGCATCTAAAATGGCATCAGACACTGCGTCGCAGACTTTATCTGGGTGCCCCTCTGTTACAGATTCAGATGTAAATAACCTTTTTTCCATATTTCGTTCCTCCTTCAAATCGTAGAACAAATTGCGTATAATTATTTTTATCTTACCAGAAATTTAAATAAAATTTCCTAATAAAGATAAAAAATCCGCTTACAAAATAAGCGGACCTGATAGTCAAAAGATAATCAAATCCTCTTATTGTTCGATTACTCGCTCAGGCTGGCACCTTCCGTAGAGGGGTTGCCGTGGCTTCACTGATCCTATGTATCTCCACCACTCTGAATAAGAGAAATTAGCACAATATAAAATTTTCAAATCTTTTGTATATAACATACTCTCTTTTTCCCGTTGTGTCAAGAATTCTTTACAAACAATATTTGGCAATGCAACGCATCGTTGATAGATAAAATTTCTTATAAGCAATATAAAAAGCCATAAGCTTTTATTTTATGAGCTTATGACCTTTCTAGATTAGAGCGATAGACGGGGCTCGAACCCGCGGTCTCGACCTTGGCAAGGTCGCGCGTT
>OFGG01000052.1_pt1 | contig 96629 bp, 83 predicted proteins | sample 1521701 | NCBI WGS metagenome assembly OFGG01 (sample SAMEA3504081, study PRJEB24116) | mouse gut metagenome | biome: mouse gut; feature: mouse-associated habitat; material: faeces | place: Denmark | collected 2011
AGTCATCCTTTTCTGTTTGATAACTCTATGATAACAAATTTGATGTCCTATAATCCGGACTTTAAAAATCCATCACCCCATTTTCTGACTAACACCAATAGTTTTATACAAAGAGTTGATTTTTCAAAGCAATTCATTGAAATCTTAAATAATAAAATAAATTTTGCAGGCAAGTTAGATACGAAATCTAATTTGAATTATAAAGTATTGCAAGAAATTTTACAAATATTTGGTATGGATGAAGAAGGGATTATGGAATTTGCTTCTGATTTAAACGCATTAGTAAATATAAGAAATTCTATTGCTCACGGAGAGAACAGCAAGCTGATTGATGATAATAAAATGAGGAATAATATTGAGCTTGTCACAAGTTTAATTGATGTTATGTTGCTTAAAGAGGTGCAGTTCGTCCAAGAAGAGGCATATTTATTGAAAGTATAAAAGCTTATAGAGAACTGTTCCCCGCATACGCCCTGTAACAGCCCTCAAGCAAAAAGCAGAACGGTGCATGAGGTTGGACTTTGATGATTAAAGCATGGCCGGCATTTAAATAACTTTAAAAAGCCCGACGCAGTTACGTCCGGGCTTTCCGTTACCTACTGTTTCTTTATCTCGTGATCCTTCTTAAGAACCAGCTCCTTCCCACAGACCCTGGTCTTAATGATTTCGTCTTCATTTAGAACCATGGGTTCTTCCCCTGCATACGCCCTGCAGCAGTCTTCAAGCAAAAGGCGGAACGCAGGCGATGGGGTCCAGATTGCATCTGCCGGGGCATCCAGGTCTAAGGGTGCCGCAAAATAAATCCCTTTCCCTTCGCCATACGGGTTCTCAAACGCACAGTAAGAAAGTGCCGTGCCATTCTCACCCCCAACCAGGGCGCTGTTTTCGTAAATGGGAAGCACCGTGTCATCCAGCTTGTTCCAGCCGATCATAGAATGCTGACGGGAACAGTCGCACAGGCTTCGCATCCATCCGCTCTCTTTAAGCTCATAATTGCTATGCCCCCACACTTCTTCCGAATCCTCATTGATCCCAAACACACTTTCAAACTCCGGCACCCTTTGGAACGTCTCATCATACGGATGGCAGTTTGAAAGAAGTATGCCGCCGCCCTTTACCCACTTTGCAATTTTAAGGAGCGTCTTTTTTGAGCTGACCTTCGTATCCAGCATGACCAGCACCCTGGTATCCTCGAGACAGCCGTCTTCGATCATCATTTCGTCCGCTACATTTAAATCATAGCTTTTCCGGATTTCGGAAATTGCCAGCCGGATATTGTCCGAGACCTGGGCAGATGCCGCCCAGGAATCCAGAATAGGCCAGAACATGGTAACCTTTCTTTCCACCTTGCGGAAACCGATCAGGTCCTTATATTTTCTTACAATATGGCCTGCGTCTTCCCCGCCCTCCCCGTAAAGATTTCCATAATAGTGGAAGATCTGGCGGTTCCCATAAGCCGCACTGCCATAGGTGCGCACCGCAACGCCCTCCGGCAGGATAGGCCCTACCGGCTCTAAGCCCAGATATGCCCCATAATAATCACAGGCGCTCTGCATATGTATAGTAAGATAAAAATTCTCAAAAAAGTTATTTCCTTCATTGGTCAGACGGACTCCACAGCCGTTTTTCGCCGCAGCCTTTGCCTGCCCCGTAAAAGAAGAAGCGTGCTCCGGCTCTTCGATCCCTCCCGTGCAGAGGTAAACCGGAATTTCCCCAAACGCCGCCTTTGCTTCTTTCATGCAAAAATCCGCATATTCCGTCATGGAAGCGTGATACCACTCCAAAAGGTCCAGATAGGAGACGAGGGAAGGGCGAAACTCCTTAAGGAACGGCCGTACTTCCGCAAAAGAATCATAGCAGGCATTCCACCTTTGGTTCAATTCCTCTATACCGCCAAATTTTCCCTTAAGGTATCCCCGGAAGGAGTCCGCTGCATCCTCACCGCCGCACCAAAACCCCCTGTGGGTATGGTACGCCCCCGGCCAGTTCCCCACCACCGGCATGATCGCTTCCCCATAGTCACCGTTAATGCCAGGCTGTACGCTTTCTATCACATCCCAGGGCAGGTAATGATTGGCAAAGGCACGATATACCCTTGAGATTTCCTCCCGAAACGCCGGATTCCATATGGATTCCACCGGGCATTCCTTTCCGTGCTCCAAACAGACAAGCCCCTTATGCCCCTTTTCCAAAAGCCACCAATCCGGCGCCGAATAGCGGGGCCCCATTAAAAGGAAGGGAACAAATTTAAGTCCTGCTTCCTTGATAAGCCGCACCATATCATCGTAATAACCAAAAGAAAACTCACCTCTTGCCTCCGGCTCAAATTTATTCCAGTGGCAGTAAATCTGTACCGCCGTCACGCCATCTGCTTTTAATTTTGCCAACGCTTTTTTGGCTTCCTCCTCCCCTTTTTCAAAGGGAACGCCGCAGACAACAATTTCACCCTGTAATCTATTTCCATCCATAACTCCCGTCTCCTTTCACCAAACCTTGCGGCAGCCATCCCACGCCGCCAAAAACATGTTTGGAAAATGCCCCAGCCTGCTATGACTGCAGCGATTTCAGTTCGTAAAAATATCCCTTTTTCCCCATCAGCTCCTCATAAGTGCCCACTTCCACAATGCGCCCCTCTTTCATTGCCACAATCCGGTCCGCATTGCGTATGGTGGACAGCCTGTGGGCCACCAAAAAGGTGGTACAGTTCTCCATCATACGGGAAGTGGCCTCCTGCACCTTCTTTTCGGAAGCCGAATCCAACGCACTGGTGGCCTCATCAAAGACAACAATCTTTGGCTTCCTGATCAGCGCCCGGGCAATGGAGATCCTCTGCCGCTGCCCGCCGGAAAGCTTATCCCCATGCTCCCCTAACTGAGTATCCAATCCCTGGGGCAGCTTTTCCACCAGCTCCCATAAGCCAACCTCCCGGATCACCTCCTCCACCTCCTGCCTGGGCACATTCCCCAGGCCGTAAGTGATATTGTCCACAATCGTTCCGGAAAATAAGATGGTGTTCTGGGGCACCACCGCAATCTGGTGACGGTATTCATTTAAATCAAGATTGACCATATTGATGCCGTCAATCAAAATTTTCCCGTTTGCCGGCGGCACAAACCCAATCAGCAAATTTAATATGGTAGACTTCCCTGCCCCAGACTCCCCTACAAATGCAATGCTTTCCCCAGCTTCCACCTTTAAGGAGACATCGTGTAATATCCACTTTTCGCTGTCAGGGTACTTAAAGTCCACATTGACAAACTCAACTTTCCCTTTTAAATCCCCCAAAGGCACGATGGAATAGTTCTCCTCCACCTTCGCCTCACCCATAATATCACCGATGGACTTCACGGATTCCAGCCCCCTGGTGATCTGGGGATAGACATTTAACAGGGTGGAAATCTGGCTGACCAGTGAGCCGAAATAGGTCTGGTACAGCACCACCTCCCCCACGCTGATTTTTCCTTTGCAGGCCAGTACGGCGGTAAACGCCAGGCACAGAATCTGGAAGGACTGGAAGATGACCCAGTTCACCGCGCCAAACAGCGCAATGATCATGTCCAGGTTATACCCACTGTTCACAATCCGGTTTAAGTGGGTGCTCATCTTGCTGATCTCCACTTCCTGCAGGCCATGGGCCCTTGCCACCGGGATCATCTCCAGCATTTCCGCAACCGCCCCCTGGGTATGCTCCACCTCACTGCGGAACTTCCGGTTCGTCTCCGCAATGGGCTTTCTAAACCCCCGCATGGCAATGACCACAAAAGGCACTACCACTAAGAAAAATGAAAATACCACCGGGCTTTTCCGGAGGGTCATGGCCACCACCACCGATACATCCAGCACGAAGAAAAACAGCACCCGAAATATCTGGTTTAATAGCTCCGTCACATTTTCCACGTCGCGCATGATCTTTGACTGCAGCCGCCCGGACTGCACTTCCTTATGGAACATGATGGAAAGCTGCTGGAGCCTGCGCACCATGGCATTCCTAAGCGACCCCTCTATATTCCGGTTTACGCTGGCATATTCCTGGGCAGCCAGATAATTGGTTCCCACATTCTGCAGGATGAACAAGAGTGCCACCACCAGATTGATCAAAATAATCTCCATCGAATTTTCCGGCTTATCGGTGGCCGCATTGATGATATTTGCCGTGGCAATGGGAATCACCCACACCGGGGAACGCTGCACCACAAGGAAAAAACACGCCTTAACCATCTGCCACTGGTGCCCCTTATAAAAACTACACAGAATCTTAAACGGATGGTTGCGGTTGCGGCTGTATTCCTCCAGGTAATCGTCAAACCGCTCCAGCCCCTCCTCCGGGTTCTGCCTTCTGTCCGCCCAGCGAACCCTCTTTCCGCCACTTTTTTTTGTTCTTTTCTCCTTCATGTCATCCCTCCGCCTTAAAGCCTCCCCATCCACCTTACGCCGGATATGCGGGCACGCTGAAATCCACCGGTACAAATCCCGTATTGCGTTTCACTTTCACCCGGATTAACCCCTCTTCAAAAATAACCTCCCAGGTATCCTGAAAGGACGTTTCCTGAAACAGCATATCCATAAAAAGCGTATGGCCCCTGGTACAGCCTTTTACATAGAATTTTTCGTAAAGGCCTTCCCGGAACACATGCCGGGACAGGTCCGTGCACCCCCCGTCCAAATGGAGCCTTCCTGCCTGCCATTTGCCTGGGTGCACCATAAAGGTATCCCGATTCTGTCCGTTTGTCAATTCCATCCGGCATCCTTCCCCCGATATTTTTTCAAACCGCAGCGCACTGATATGCAAAGGGTTGTCCTCCGGCATGAACGTCTTCCCTAAAACCCCTTCCGGGATCTCTATCTTGTCTCCGCAGACCCCCTTCTCCTTTACGAAAAGCCCACCGCCGCCGCCGGGGAAAACCCCGCCTCCTCAGGCGTCGTCTGTAGCAATCCCACTCTCATATCCTTTCCCCTCATCTGTCCGCAGCCGCCCCTTCAGGCACTTTCTTCTCCCGGCATCCCTCTTTCACCGTGACAGTTCCCGTAAGCCGGATATCGGCGCTGGAAGCCCCGGCCATAATCCGGAACTCACCGGGCTCCACCACCCATTCCATCTTCTTATTGAGCAGCTTAAAATTGTCAAAGCCCAACTGGAAAACCACTTCCTTTTCTTCACCCGGTTTTAGCGGAACCCTCTTAAATCCCTGCAGGGTAAGTTCCGGCGTTACCACCGACGAACACACATCATTTACATAAAGCTGCACAATCTCGTCGGAAGCCATCCTGCCAGTATTTTTCACCTTGAAGGATACGGTGTGATCATAAAGGCCTTCTCCTTTTTCCACGCAAAGCCCGGAGTAAACGAATGTGGTATAGCTTAACCCAAGTCCAAACGGAAACAGGGCCTTTCTTTCCCCTTCCAGATAGATTGGGCTGCCGCCCGGCAGTGCCGAATAGTAGCAGGGTAGATGCCCCACGCTTTTGGGAAAACTGACAGGCAGCTTTCCGGAAGGACTGATCTCCCCTAAAAGCACGTCCGCAATAGCCCTCGCCCCCATTTCTCCGCCAAACCAGGCCGCAAGAATGCCGTCTACCTGGTCTTTTTCCCAGCTAAGGTCAACCGGCTTGCCATTTTCCAGCACAAGGATCGTCGGCTTTTTAAGCAAAGCCGCCTGACGGATCAATTCCTGCTGTTTCCCGTAAAGCTTTAAGTCACAGCGGTCCATCCCCTCTCCGCTGGTCACCTTGTCATCCCCGCAGACCAACACCACAGCGTCACAGTTTTTGGCCAGCTCTACCGCCGCCTGAATATTATCCCCGTGCTGATCGATACACAGCGCAAGGTTGTTTCCGTTTACATCACAGACATAGCGGATCTCCACTTCATAGCTTTCGCCATTTACAAAGGTAAACGGGCATGCCGGGAGTTTTTGTTTCTTTTCCCCGCCGCTTGTAATCACGCATTGACCATCCACATATACTTCCACGCTGTCATTGGTGGTAAAGGCAAGACGGCCTTCGATCCGCTCTGCATCCGTAAAATCATGGGTATTTACCACCAGCCTCGTCTTCATCCGCACGGAATACCCTTTAAAGGGAAGCTCCCGGCAGGGCTTCGCCAAGATCCAGTTGAACTTGATCAGATTTGCAGTCTCTTCCCCAACGGGTTTCCCCGAAAAACTGTCATTGGCGTAATACTCCATCTTCACGCCCTCCGGATACCAGTCTGGAGGAATCAGTGTCACGTCATTTTCTGTCACGCCGCATCCGTCCGCCTGGTACACGTTGCATTTTCCTTTTAATCGGTCACGAAGTTCCTCATAAACACTGTTCATATGGTATCCCCAGGGAACCGAAGCGTAGCTCCCTTCCCGCTGGAAGTTTGAACCGGGTCCTAAGACCGCTATAGAAGACAGTTCCTTGGAAAGCGGCAGCACCTGGTTTTTGTTTTGCAAAAGGACGATAGACTCCCTGGCCATCCGGTAAGAAATATCACGATGCTTTTCACAGCGTACCACATCCCGGTAACGCTCCTCATCCGTATAGGGACGCTCAAAGAGCCCCAGTTCAAATTTCATCCGCAGGATCCGAAACACCGCTTCATCAATGACGCTTTCCACAAGCTCCCCGCTTTGTACCAATTCCATCAGGGAACCTTCCCATTCCGCACAGGGAAAATCAAAGCCCTGTACATCCAGTCCCGCTTCCACCGCCAGTTTAATGGCTTCTTTATTGTCCTTGGCAATATGATGGGTATGGGTCAGTCTGCTTACCGCACCAAAATCCGCGCGCACATAGCCCCTAAGCCCAAACCGTTCCTTCAGCACTTCCCGAAGGTAATGTTCCGAATTTATCACCGTTTCCCCGTCAATACAGTTATAAGAAGCCATGGCATTGCAAGCCCCCGCCTTTTTGATTCCCGCCTCAAAAACCGGCAGATAAGCCGTCTCTACCTCCCGGACCCCTGCCCTTGCCGGGGAACAGTTGGTTCCTCCTTCCGGGATTCCATGGACGCAATAATGCTTCGGCTCCGCCATCACCGCATCCGCCGCACTCAGATCATCCCCCTGCTCCCCGGTCACAATGGCATAGGCCATCTGGGAAGAAAGATAGGTATCCTCGCCAAAGGTTTCTTCCACCCTGCCCCACCTCGGTTCCCTTGCCAGGTCCAGGTTGGGAGCCAGGATTTCCTGTATGCCAAGACTTCTGGTCTCTGCAGCGATGGCGTGGCCGGTTTTTCTGACAAGCTCCGTGTCAAAGGAGGCCCCCATGGCAATGGGCATGGGAAAGATGGTCGCCCCCGGGTAGGACAGCCCGTGGAGGGCTTCCCCCGTAAAGATGCAGGGGATCCCAAGCCTTGTTTGTTCCATCATGTAGCGCTGCAGCTTATTTAAAACGGCAGGCACGGAATACACATCATGGACAAAACCGATTCCCCGGTTCCCAAAACTCTTTTCCACCTGGTCCCACTGGAAATCCGAGTGCTCATCCACGGCGCAAAAGTGGGCTTCGTGCACCTTTTCGGCCAGTTCCACCCCCCGGACCATATCCATCTGCGCCACTTTTTCTTCCAGGGTCATCCGTCCAAGCAGGTCCTTTGCCCGTTCCCATGCAGGGAGAGCCGCATTTTTATATTTTTTCATATCCTTCTCCTTCTTTTCCTATGCCGGATTTCAGCGGCCAGCCCCGGAAATGGCAGCCCCAAAAGTGGCAATCTCAAAGGGGCGTACCTCCGCCACATAATACCCTTCCGGATTTTCCCCGATCTCTTCCCCTGCCTCTTCCAGCACATTGCTGTGGTAAAGGCCTTTCATCCAGCCGGCCTTTTTTATTTTTAAGGTTACCACCCCTTCCGACACGTTCACGAAACGGACGATGACATCCCCACCCTCATCCTGGCGCTTAAAGCCGGTCAGGTTAAGCCCCTGGCCTTCCCACTCCAAAAAGCTGCCGCTGCCAGACAGGCTTCCATCCGCCCCTGTTTTCAAAGACTCCTCTTTTGCCTTTGCCGGGAAAGAAGCCTGCCCGGATGATAAAATTCCCTCGCAGGGTGTCTTTTCACAGGGCGGAATTTCCCCGCAGGATGCCACCGGAACCTGGCATACCGTCAAGTCACTCTGAAACTGATAGCCTTCCTTATATGCTTCCATAATCTCTCCGGGTGCAAAGGGAACCGCTTCATAACTCATCCGGTAAGTTCCCTGCATCTGGGAATCCCATGTGGGGAATACCCCCCAATCTCCCATCTCCCCAACGCACCGCAGTAACGTCACCGCAATGGCATTATCCTGATCAGGAAGGATTTCATATTCATATAACCCGAAATTAGCTACCAGCATCCCGCCGCCCTCATCGCACATTGCCACAAAGTTCTGTTGATGTTCACAGCCACTTGGGTTTTTCCAGTTTTTTCCATGCTGGTTTGGCCGTCTTACCACCTCAAAATTAGAATCCGCAAAGTGATCCACTGCTTTCAACCCGGTAGGGAAGATCACCCTGACCCTGTGGTCTTTAGCCGTATTTTCAATGGCTGTTTCCACCTTAAGGCCTTTCGCACTTTTTTCCAATATCAGTCTTGTCGTAAAAGTCAGCAGAGTCTTTTCCTCTCCTCTTCCGGCAAGCCTGTCATGAACATTGACCATGGTATTTTTTTCCTTTTCCAGTCGACTGTCCGCCTTCGCCGGAACCTCCAGATTCTGTGTCACTTCATAAATCCCACGCCATGGAGTATTTTCAACCAGCTCCCTCCTGGCCTCCTTACCCTTCGTGGTAATTGCCGGGCTGCCCTTCGGCTGTACGAAAATATACTCATTGCCAATATCCCCACAATCCTCATACCAACCAAGGCCGGGGTAGCGTTTCCCGGTTTCCTTATGGGTAAGCGTGTAGCTTCCATCCCAGCCAAGCTCTACTTTTAAATATTCATTTTCCATGCAGCCGGAACCGGTTGCAATACCCCTTCCGTCACCCACCGCAGCTTCCTGCTTTTCTTCCAATGCTTCCAGCATATAAACCGCATATCCCAGGCAGGGCGCTTTCGCTTCAAAAGTAACCTGCACCTGCCTGGCCATATAAGTCTGGCGGAACCGGTCATCCGGCAGGGTATAGCCAAAATTCACACCCCCATCCGCAATCTCCGCCTCCACCGGATTTCCCTCATCATCTTTTAATACAAACGAAGGAAAATCCAGCCTGTTTGCTTCCTCATAGGCAGCCGTCAGATCCCTGCCCCAAATTCTCTGCCAATCCAACACTACCCGGACCACCTGGCTTTTTTCCCAGCCAGTGGTATTAAATACCACAAATGGACGCATCGTTTCGTGATACGCCTGCGGCAGAGCTGCCCCGATCTGAGCCGTCAGATATTTTCCACTTTCCACCGACAATTCCCCGGCCACCTGAAAGCTCTTATCAAATCTTATCTTCATTTCCGCCTGAACCTGGTCCACACTGCATCCACAGATACTATCATGAGGATGGTTCTGCATCAACATTTTCCAGCTATAGCGCAGGAAGTCCTCCGGATACGCCATCCCCTTAAGGTATGCAAACACGGCAAGCGGCTCTGCACTCTTTTCCAGTGCGGTCTCGCATTGCCGGTTGCGGATCTTTAAATCTATCCGGGAAGAAGTGGTATTGACCAGCGTAAAAAGCCCATCCGTCTCCTGACTGGTCAGTTCTCCCTTCACGGTGATAACGCCATCCCCCATTTCCCTGCACACCGCTTCTATATAAGAAGGAAAATCCGAATGCACAAACTCAATGTCCGGGTATAATTCCCTCGCCACGGCAATAGCCTTATCCAGATCCTTCTGCACCGGCTGGTGGTCACAGCCATTCATAAAAAGAAGCTGGCTCGTTCCCGCAAACTGCCTTGCATCCGCAAGCCGCTCATCCCAGTAAGCTTTCGCTGCCCCTTCCTCCACCGGTATTTCCGCGCCGTTGTTGTACCAATTGGCAAACAGGATGCCCGGAAGGGCGCTGCCATCAGGCGACTGCCAGTACATTTCCGAATAAGGGGAAGCGTAATCTTCCTTTTCCGGCACCTGATTGTCAAACCCTACCGGTTTCACGCCCCGGCCGAACACGGCGGCCGCCATGCCCGCCTGCTTCAAAAGCTGCGGCATCTGTCCCGCATTGCCGAAGGCATCCGGAAAATACCCTGCCCTGCAAGGAACACCAAATTCTTCCGCCTCCCGCATACCCGTTAAAAGGTTTCGCACATTGGCTTCCCCGCTGGTCAGAAATTCATCCTGCAGGATATACCAGGGGCCCACAATAAACCGGCCTTCCCGAATAAAACGCCCAAGCTTTTCCCTGTTTTGCGGCCTGATCTCCAAATAATCATCCAGAACAATGGTCTGGCTGTCTAAGTGGAAGCTTCTGAAGTTTTCATCTTTCTCAAAAAGTTCCATCACTTCATCGATCAGTCTGACAAGCTTGATACGATGATGTTCAAAGGGCATATACCACTCCCTGTCCCAATGGGAATGGGAAATAATATGTACTGTCGTCTTTTTCATTTTCCATATCCTCTTTTATGAAAACAGGGCCCGGTAACCTGAAATTACCGGAACCCGTCTTCTGCCAATCTATTTACTTTGACGCCAAAAATTCATCAATCTGTCTTTGGTATTCATCCAAAATCTTCTGCAGCCCTGCCGCCTCCGAATCCGATTTTAATTGTTCAATAGCCGTCTTTGCGTCGCCCGCAAGGCCTACTGCCAGCAATTTGTTAGCATCACCATATATCTGGTTTCTCTGTGCCACTTCCGTCGCCACGGCATCCGCATTGAAACTGAACCCTTCCAGCGGGGAAACTACGTTTTTGTCACTGGATGCCGCATACCTTGCTTCCTCTTCCCAGAAGCCCGGGCCGTAGGATGCATTGGGTCTCATAAACTGGGGCTTCCACATCGCCCACTGTCCGCCCCATTCCTGGTAATTGGAGCTTGCGCCGTCCATGCCGTCCGGATACGCTGCCGCCTCGCCATCCAACACATAGGTCTTTCCTTCAATCCCGTACTGCACCATGTCGTATAAAGTCTGGTCTGTCTCCAGAAGGTCTAAGAACATCAAAGTCCTCTCCGGGTTCTCGCTGGTGGCGGAGATGCACAGTGCATTTGCCAACGGGGTACGGTTTGCAAACAGGCTGTCCGCATAAATTTCCGTGTAATCCCAGTAAGCGCCATCTTCCACCCATGCCCTGTTCTGGGTTGCAAACTCATGGGTTCCCCATTTGGTGATCAGCTTGCCCTCATTGATCAGGGAGTTGTGGTCTAATTTATCCGTAAGTACATCCTTCCAAATCAGCCCATCCTTCTGCCATTTCTCCGCATATTCCGCCATCTCCAGATATTCGTCTGTCTGTTCCTTGGCAACCACCTTGCATTCCGGGTCGCTTAAGTTAAACACAAGCCCCATGCCGTCATCCAACGTAAACCAGTCGCCGCCGTTTGGCTGACTGCATTCAATGATATACTTGTCAGGATATGCTTCCTTTAATTGGTAAAGGAGCTTATCCACATCCTCCATGGTATTCAGATTATCTTTATCCACCTTGATGCCCGCCGCTTCCGCCAGGTCGCCTCTCCACTGGATGAAGGGACGGTTGTTCATGGTCATGGTCCAGGGAAGCACATTGATATGCCCTTTGTTCTTCATGGCATCCAAAAGCCCTTTTTCCTCATACACCTTATAAAGGTTAGGTGCATAGGCAGGAAGCAGGTCGTCCAGGTTCATATAGGCATCCTGGGCTGACATCTGGAAATAACCGGTCCAGTCAGAGTCAAAATTAAGGTCCCACACATCCCCGGTTGCCGCCTTTACAAGCAATTTCTGTTTATAATCGTCACCTGCGATAAACTGGACGTCAAAATCACAGTTAAGCCTGTCCCTGGTGTAGTCCGCAATCGCCGCCCAAACCTCATCCACAGCGGATTTCTTATCACCAAACAAGATGAAATGCAATGTGACCGGCTCCAAGTCCGCCGCGTCCACATCCGCTGTTTCACCGCCATCTTCCTGTGCCGGAGCCTGTTCCGTTTCCTGCTGCGAGTCCGCCGACGCATCGGATGCCCCCGCATTGTCACCGTCCTTGCCGCCGCAGCCGGCAAGCAAAGCCGCTGTCATTGTAAAACATAACAGTGTACTGATCAGTTTCTTTTTCATACGTTACCTCTCCTTTTCTTTTTCTTAATTGAATTTATCTCATAGCACATCATGCGCCACTCAACCATAAACAATCTCCGGGCTATCCGTTATCCCTTGACCGCCCCCACCATAATCCCTTTCATGAAATACTTCTGGATGAAAGGATACAGCAGGATGATCGGCCCTGTGGTCACAATCACCATGGCCATCTTCACCCCATCCCCGGGTACGGATGCCAGGAGCGCCTGCACCTCGGAGGACTGCTGAGACATGGTCTGCAGGAACTGGATGTTGGACATCATGGTCCTAAGCAGCATCTGTAACGGCTGCTTGGCGGAATCGTCAATCAACATCAATCCCAGCCACCAATCATTCCAGAATCCCAGTGCCGCAAACAAAACCACGGTGGCGATCACTGGTTTGCCCAGGGGGAGGTAAATCTTGGAAAAAATTTTAAACTCCCCGGCCCCGTCCAGCTTTGCGGACTCATACATTTCCTCCGGCACTCCGGTAAAATAATTGCGGATCAGGAAGATATACCAGGCGCTGACCACTGACGGAACGATGAGTGCCCAGATGGTATCCTTTAAATGAAGGTATCTGGTGCAGATCATATACCAGGGGACCATACCGCCATTAAACAGCATGGTCAAAAGCACATATAAGTTTAATATCCTTCTTCCTGCCAGTCGTCTTCTTGAAAGTACGTAGCCCATCATGCCATTGACTGCAATGGAAAAAAATGTACCGACAACCGTCACGAACACGGTAATCTTGTAACCGTTTAATATCAGATTCCCATTCCCCAGGAGCATCTTGTAGGATGCAAACGTCACCTCATCCGGAAACACCTTGAACCCGCTTTGCAATACCTCCGAGTTTGTCATAAGCGACCCGCCCACCACCATCAGGAACGGGTACAGGCAAAGGAACGCAAACAAGATCACAAACACATGTACCAGAAACCTTCCAACCGTCATTCTTTCTTTCATAGACTTCGCCCTCCTCCCCTAGAATAATGCCGAGTCTTCTTCATATTTGCGGGCTACCCGGTTACTGAGGACCACGAGCACAAAGCCGACCACTGACTGGAAAAAACCTGTTGCGGAGGAAATCCCCACATCGCCCAATTGACGCAACGCACGGTATATGTAAGTATCCAGCACATCCGCAGTAGCATATAACGTAGGCATATCCCCGGTCACGTTGTAGAAAAGGCCAAAGTCCGCATTCATAATCTTCCCCACCGACAAGAGCGTCAGCGTAATAACCGTCGGCCTAAGCAGGGGAAGGCTGATGTACCAGGTCTGTTGCCATCTGGTGGCCCCGTCAATCTTCGCCGCCTCATAATAAGCGTTGTCAAAACCGCTGATGGTTGCCAGATAAACTACTGCGCTGTACCCTGCGCCCTTCCAGATATTCACAATCACCAAAATCATCGGCCACCATTTTGCTTCCATGTAAAAGGCAATCTTCTCGCCCCCAAAGGAAGTGATGATCCGGTTAATCACACCGTTTTCATATCCCAAAAGGCCTGTGACAAAGATACCCACCACCACCGTGGAGATAAAATACGGCAAAAAGCTGAACGACTGGGTGAGTTTCTTGATATATTTATTCGTCACCTCATTAAAAGCCAACGCAAGCGCCAATGCAAAAATTGTTCCGCAGACGATAAACAGGAAATTCAGGAAAATGGTATTGCGGATGGCATTCAGAGCCGCCGCATTATTGTGGAACAGGATCTCAAAATTCTTGTACCACGGATCCATCCAGTCGCTTCCCCAAATCCCCTTTTTGAAATTGTACTTCTTAAAAGCAATCACCAGCCCGCCCATGGGCATATAGGCAAAACAGAACAGAAGCACGACGGCGGGCACCGCCATCAGGTACAATTGCCAGTTTTTCTTTACCGCCACCAGACATTTTTGAATTGGATTCCTTTTATCCTCCCACGGCTTTGCTTTCTTTTCTTTCAATCCCATCCACCCTTTCCACTAATTTGATTTATCATTTCCTATTTGATATATCATATACTACCACAAACAATTTGCGGTGTCAATAATGTTTTCAAAAAATATCACGTCAAAATGTATACTATTTCTATAATTCATTTTGTTTTATATGCATTTTATACAATTTATTTCTGATATTCATTTCCGAATTATAGTATATCAAATATTTTTATAATATAACCTAAGATTCCATTGACTATTTCCTTTATTTCTTTTATAATCTGATATATCAAATTAATCTGTAAACATGCCAAATTGGCATATTATATATTAAGGCAGGGATAAGTATGAATCTAACAGACAACCAGAAGCCCAAATACGAAATCATCACGGATGATCTTTTGGCACGAATCAAAAACAATGACTTTTCCTACGATACTGTGCTCTGCACCGAAAAGCAGCTTTCCGAGCAGTACCATGTAAGCCGCATCACGGCAAAGCGGGCCCTGACAGATCTGGAAGCAAGAGGGGTACTGTACCGCAAACGCGGCGTGGGAAGTTTCGTGGCGCGCAACGCACTCAATAACCTGAGCGCCCCTGCCCCTTCCCCGTCAGAGTCCAAAATGGTATCGTTTCTTATTCCTTTTGATGTTACCAAGGGTAACATGTTCGACGTGATCAAGACCGTTAACGACCAGTTAAACGCCAACGGATATCTGATGAGCATTTACATTTCCGATATCTCTTCCGTAAAAGAAACCGCAAACATCCGGCTTCTTCTCACCCAGAATATTTCCGGGCTAATCTATTACCCTATGCGGGATAAGATCAACTTAAACCTGCTGAACAACTTTGTATTTGCCCATATCCCGGTAGTCCTGATCGACAAGACCGCAGACTGCCCCTATATCCATAACGTGACTTCCGACAATTATGAAGGAGGGCGGCTTTTAGCGGAATATCTGATCGGCATCGGCCACAGGAGGATCGGCTTTTTGACCACCGCCCCCATTGAAGAGACCTCCACTGTCCGCAAACGGTTCGGAGGCTATTTCCAGCAGATGTCGCTTTCCGGCATTACCATCCACCAGTCAGATTACGTCTGCGTTCCCTATGAAGTAACCGAAGATGACATATTTTCAGAGCATTCTCTTTTTTGTGATGCCATAAAGCATTTATATGCCAACGGCGTTACCGCCCTTTTGACAGAAAATGACCGGGTAGCTCAATTGGCTATCCTCGCCTGCCGGCGGATGAACATCCGGGTTCCTGAGGATTTGAGCATTTGCGGCTTCGACGATTCCGACATCGCAAAAGAACACAACATCACTTCCATCAAACAAAATTTTCAGACTATCGGAGAAGAAGTCAGCAGGATCCTTCTTACTGCCATGAGTTCCCCCGCGGCGCCGATCCAAAATGTTTCCGTACCTGTAGAGCTGGTGGTACGGGGATCCACCGGAACGCCGCCAAAGGACTGAACCGGCAGGATTTCTTATGTTAAAAAAACATCTTAAAGAGCCAGCGGACGCTCCATTCCACCCAGCGCCCATTATAAGCATCCCCGGTTCCCACCTCTTTTGTGCAGACCGACATGCCGTGGCTGCCCTCCGGAAAAACATGAAGTTCAAAGGGTATTTTTTCTTTTGAAAGGGCCAACGCAAAATACAGGCTGTTTTCCACCGGTACACAGGTATCTTCCGCCGTATGCCACAAAAAGGCAGGCGGCGTTTTTGCATCCACATGTTTATCCAGCCCAAAATACAGATCTTCCGGGCTCCCCTTACCCGCGCCGCTGACACAGGCTAAAGAGCCTTCATTTACATATGCATCCGCAAGGATCACCGGATATGCCAGGATCATGGCATTAGGGCGGATGCATTCCATCAACTTTTCTTTACTATCAAACCACGCCCACTCCTTTTCGGCCGCTTCCAAAAATTTCTCATCATAATAGAGCGTTCCCAATGACGCGGCCAGATGGCCGCCTGCGGAAAACCCGCTCCAAAGTAAGGCTTGGCTGCCGGCTCTCCCTCCCGGCGGGATACTTCTTCATAACCTCCACCCGGACAGATCACTACGCCAGGCAGCTTCCGACGCCCGTTTTCCTGCTCAACCTCTGTTTGTAAATATGCCGTCATACTACAATTTTTCGTGCCCTCCGGCTGAAATTTAAAGTATTTCATTCCTGTTTTCTCCCCACGGCATTGCCTACTAAGAATAATTGACCATCAATGTCTTGATCTCAAACGGCTTAAACGCAAGCTCCACTTCCGGCCCTGTTCCCAGAACGATCAGGGTCTCTTCTAACATGTTGGTTTCCTCAACCTGTTCTACCGGCACGCCAAAGGATAATTTTGTGACCGTCTGTGTTCCTTCCGCCTCATAAAGCCGCAGCACAAATGCTTTCCGGGCGTCTTCCGCAGGCTTTACGGTTTCAATGATCACATTTTCCGCCTCCACCCGGGCAAGGCTCTCCAATGCAAGGTTCCCTTTTACCAGCAGCGGCTTCTCATTCAGAAGGTAAGCCGGGCGGACCACATTCACCGCATCCATGCTCCCCATGTGGGGCAAAAGCGCATAGGTACAACAGTGCACTCCTTTATCTCCCCTGTAATCCGGCATACAGCCGCCCTTATGAAGGGAAAGACGCATGGAAGAGCCCTCCACACTGATCCCGTATTTGCTGTCATTTAGAACAGCCGCTCCGTACCGGGTTTCCGAAAGATCCGTATACTTGTGATTGGAAACTTCAAATCTTGCCTTTTCCACCGATGTATTTCGGTTCGTCGCCCTGCGGATATACCCGAACTGGATTTCCTGGCTGGCATAATCGGTATGGATATTGGTATCAAAAGCCGCCTTCAAAAACCGGTGGTCATCCTGCCAGTCCATTTTTGTCTCAAAGACGATTTCCGGGCTGTCCGCATAAAAGACCATATCCTGGGTCAACGTGGATTTTTCCGTAAGCCGGTAACTGCTGCGTATCCGGTATTCCACCGCCCCGTCCGCTGCCACTTCCCTTGAAAGAAGCTCCGCCCTGTCCGCAAATTTACACTCAAAATCCGCATCCACATCCCAGTTATCCCATCCAAGGGGAACGTCCTCCGCCACCAAAAAGGTGTTAAGCGCATAGCCTTCCCCCTTAAGCTGCCGTCCGTTCCTTTTATCCTTCAGGGATTCTATATACCCTTTTTCATCAAACCGCACGGAAAGGAAAGGTGTTTCCAGGTAAAGGCCTTCTGCGTAAAAAGCTGACTTTCTTTCATCGGCCGTTCCTGCCGGATACAGTGTCAGCGTTCCCAATGCCGGAATCTTAGCCCCCATCACCGCCAGTTTTTCATTCCCCTCCATGTCCGTGACCACCTGCTGGACGTAATCCCCTTCCACATAGGAACCGGCAAAGGGCAGATAGACCACGTCTTCCCGGTCAAAGGATAACGTATTTACCAGTGTAATCCCTTCCGCTCCATCCGAAAGCCCTGATAAAATTTCCGCCGTTCCCTTTTCCGCCTCGGCAATGACTTTCGCCACATCCCGTATCGCATCATCATGAGCTGCCGGAATACAGGTCCCGGGCAGAATATCATGGAACTGGTTCACCAGCAGTTCTTCCGTCAAGGGATTGATCTTCTCCGCACCTGCCACCTGATCCCTTAAAACTGCCTCCCGCACCGTCATATACTCCAAATCTCTTAAAGCAAACTCCGCCTTACGGTTATTCCTTTTGATCGTATGCTGATTGGTAAGAGTTCCCCTGTGCAGCTCCAGATACAACTCGCCCACATAAGTAGAAGGCCGGTACAGCCCTTCCTCCAGCCGCTTCATAAAACCGCTCACCGTGGTATGGGAACTCCTGGGAAGCCCTTCCACGTCCTTAAGCCGGTCCGCCATTTCTATCATGGCAAATTCCGGTCCGCCGCCGCCATCTCCAAAACCGTAAGAAAGTAGACGCATATCGGAAGTTTCCTTTTCCTTAACGGTATTTCCATCCCGGCTCATAATATTTTCCGCCATGGTCTCAGGGGAAGGCCACGCATGGCTTCTGTTAAAGTGCACTAATACTTTGGAGCCGTCGATTCCCTTCCAGTAAAACGTATCGTAAGGAAATTCATTGGTATCATTCCAGCTGATCTTCGTAGTCAGAAAATATTTCACGCCGCACCCCTGCATGATCTGAGGCAGAGACGCAGAGTACCCGAAGGTATCCGGCAGCCAGAAAGCGTCCGATGTATAGTCAAAGTGCTTTCTGGTAAAACGCTGCCCCCATACAAACTGGCGGATCATATATTCTCCCGATGGGATGTTGCAGTCGCTTTCGATCCACACCCCGCCGTTTGGCTCATAGCGCCCCTCCTTCACTCTCTTTTTGATCTCTTCAAACAGATCCGGATACAAACGCCGGATGATATCTCCGTGATAAGCCGAACTTTGTATAAAAGTATAATCCGGATACTGATCCATCAGGCTCATCTGATTGGCATAAGTCCTTGCGCACTTTTTCTCCGTTTCCTTCCTGGTCCACAGCCAGGCTGTGTCCATATGGGAATGGCCGATAAACCCTGCATAAGGGGCAGAAGGAGCGTTTGGCCGGGAAAGCATCTGTTTCAAAACGGCATCCGCTTTTTGTACCCCGTCCATAAACACATCCCAATCCACATTTTCAAAATCATAATAAAGAAAAGCATGGATATCCAAAAGAGCCCGCACCACTGCCGCCCGGCGGAAACTGCCCTTATCCAGCGCTTCCGCCATCTGGTTGGCAATCTTCAGATCATAATAAAAATCAGCCAGTTTTTCCCTTTTAACACAAATATCCATCCCTTCATAAACAATCTTAAATTCTTCCGGCTCATTGTCTTTAAGGGGCTGGGTTCCTTTCACAAAGTGATGCGCATAATACTCAATTGCAATCTCAATGGGTTTATCCGTTTCCGCATTTCCCGTGATCAAATCACAGTAATGGTTGCCATGGCTGTTCGCCGCAAATTTGGACGCAAAATTACCATAAGGTTTCCCATCCACCCACAGCATCCCCTCGTAGGCCTTAACCTTGGGCCAGAGGAACAAAGTTTCCCCTCTAAGCCGCTGCGGAACCTGGTAACTCCCCCTAAGCCAGACATAGATCCCTTCTCCTTCATAGACCGCTCCCTTTGGGCAGGGACTAAAACGTGAAGCCTCCGGCACACTATGCCAGCTTCCGTCCGTCAAAAAGCTTTCCATTTCCATCTCATCCACTTTCTCAAACAAAAGCGGCTCCAGCATTTCTTCCAAACGTTTTAATTTTCCAAGCACACGGTCAGTTTGTCTTTCTGTAAACATCCCCTTCTCCTTTCTGGATACAAAAAATTCATGCTTTTTCCTTCACTTTGCAGGTTTATTTATTATAACATATCATATATAAATTGTATATGACATATCAAATAAACTTTTTCATAGACTTTGCATCACAAAAAGAATAATCAACGCATAACAAATCAGGATGCCGGCTTATCAACCACAGCCGCATCCTGATTCTTATCTTATCTCAATCCTATCCCAAAATCTTCCTAAGCGCATGGTATGCCTGGCTAAACGCCTGCTCCCCGTCGCTTCTTTTTCTTTCTTTCGCATCCTTTTCCAGATTCTTAAGCCCGGCAAAATCCACCAGGTGGGGCTCAAGGCTCAAAAACCCTTTATACCCTTCCCCGTCAAGGCGCCGCAGGATTTCCGCCACCTGCCCGTCTCCTTCCCCGGCCGGTGTCACTTCCCCGGTTTCCATCACCGCATCCTTCACATGAACATAAGTAATATAAGGCTTTAACATTTCATATGCGGCAAGCACATCCTGCCCGCACTGTACGAAATTGGCAAAATCAAACGTGCACCGGTAATGCTCTCCGTAAAAATTCTGCATCAGGTCAAGACAGCGCTGCGCCACATCCCCATAAATCCCCTTTTCATTCTCGTGCAAAAGCACAACGCCCTTCTCCTTTGCCATTTCCACCATGGCTTTTGTGCGGCCAAAAACCTCATCCCTGTAATCTGCCGGGTCTTTTCCCTCCGGGATAAAAAAGCTGAACATCCGGATATAAGACGTGCCCAAAACCTCCGCTAATTCCGTCAAATGCTCTAACAGCTTTAAATGCGGAGCAAAGTCTTCTTCAATCCCGATCTTTCCTATGGGGGAGCCTAACGCCGAAACCCTGATTCCGTTTTCATCCAGTTTCCGGCGCAGATCTTTTGCTTCTTCCAGAGAATAATCCGCTACCCCTTTTCCATCCCCGCTGCGGAACTCCACCCATTCGATTCCCAATTCCTTAAGAAGGGCGATCTGGGTATCCATATCCACCGCAATCTCATCCGCAAAACCGCTGATCCGGCTGCTTTCTAATAAAATCTGTTTTTCCATTTTCTTCCCATCCTTTTACTCATCCGGCAATATCAGCTTTCCAATGACACTGCCTCTTTGTTTCTTGCCGACTCATAGACAGCCAGCATCAGTTTCAGGGTATCTTCCACCCCGGGCAGTTCTGCCCCAAATTCCGTTCCATCCAAAAGCCGCCTATAAAAATCCGCAATGCAGCCTTCATGGCCGCTTCCCCAATAGCTTTTCCCTGCAGGCTTAACCAGACTGACCTCTGGCCGCTCCACCCTTCCGTCTTTATAAGAATACGTCACACAGGGCTCCTCGATCCGGATCGTCATATGTTCGCATACAATTTCAATCATAGGCGGCACATCATCGCAATAAGCCGTTGTGGCATAAAAGCTGGCGGAAGCATTATGAAAACGGATATAAGCCTCCATAGTATCTTCCACCTCCACAATCCCTTTTAAATGATGGTTCGCCATACCCGCATCCACCCACAAGGGCCTGCCTAAAAAATAACATAAAAGGTCCAACGTATGGACAGACTGGTTGATCAGCGCACCGCCGCCTTCCGTAGAAAGCTTTCCCCGCCAGTTGCTTTGGGTGTAATATTCCTCTTTCCGGCTCCAGGTCACCAATCCCCTTGCCCCTTTCACCCTGCCGGCTTTTCCGGACTCCAACAGTCTTTTGACCATCTGCGTACTTGCGTTATAACGGTTCTGGAAACAAAATCCCAGCCTTTGCTCCGATGTCGCCACCGCGCTTTTTAGCTGCTCATACTGCCCGAACGAAATGGCAGGCGGTTTTTCCATAAACACATTCACCCCGTGGCTAAGCCCATATACCGCCATAGGCACATGAAGGTAATGGGGCGTGCAGATATGGAGCACGTCCGGCTTTTCGCATAGGATCATTTCCTCTAAACTGTCATAGGCCCGTCCCCCATAACGATCCGCAAACTCCCGGGCCCGTTCCTGTTTGATATCCGCAAAACCTGCAATCTCACAGCCTTCTATCCGCTGCAGGCTTTTCGCATGGACAGGCGCGATCGTTCCGCACCCTACAATTGCGGCTTTCATCCCCGATTCCTCCTTGATCACTCATTATTGCTTTTCGTGCCGTAGCTCCCTTTGGTGTCAAAGGTAACTTCCTGCACTTGCTTTTTTTGTTTAGACGATTGTTTCCGCCGGTTTAATTGTTCCAGAAACAAGTCTTCATCGACAGGCAGGCTCACCGGCCGTTCCAGCCAGGAAGATAGATGCATGGCATTAGACAGCATAAGCCCGTTAATGCCCTCCACACCTTCCGCCACCAGCGGACCGTTATGCAGGATCCGGTCAACAAACGCACGAAGCACCCCTATATGCTGCAGGTTTTCCCCATCCGTAGAAAGCTCCACATAATGCCCCGCAGGCTTTTCGAATCCTTCCTTCGTGGTAAAACAGTATTCCCTCTCGTTCTGGTCCAGCTCATAAAAAGAAAGACTGTCATTTTCACATACCAGCTTTCCCCTCTCCATCGTGACCTCAAAGCGGTTGGTTCCGGGTGCGTCCGCCGTGGTCGTCACGAATACACCGGTTGCGCCGTTGGCAAACTCCATGTATGCGGTGACATCATCCTCCACCTCAATGTCATGCCATTTACCATTATGGCAAAACGCCTGCACCTTCACCGGCATACCGCAGATCCACTGAAGCAAATCCAGGTTGTGGGGACATTGGTTTAACAGCACGCCTCCGCCCTCTCCTGCCCAGGTAGCGCGCCAGCCGCCGGAATTATAATACGCCTGAGAGCGGTACCAATCCGTTATGATCCAATTCACACGCTTGATCTGTCCATATTCCCCGCTTCCCACAATCTCCTTCATTTTTCGGTAAACATGATTGGTGCGCTGGTTGAACATCACCGCAAACACCCGATCCGACTTTGCCGCCGCCTCGTTCATTTCCCGGACCTGTTTCGTATAGACCCCTGCGGGCTTTTCACTGATCGCATGAAGCCCCTTTTCCAATGCTTTGACCACAAAGCGGGGATGATCATAATGGGGTGTTGCCACCAGCACCGCATCACAGCACCCGCTGTCGATCAGTTCATCCCCCTCCTCAAAAATCCGCACGGTCTCCGGAAGATTTTCCTTTGCCCATGCACGCCTTGACTCCCTAAGATCCGCCACCGCCAAAAGCTCCATCCCCGGAACCTTGCCTTCCACGATACTATTGGCATGGCCGCTTCCCATGTTCCCAATCCCGATGATCCCAAGTCTTACCTTTTCCATATCCGTTTCCGTCCTTCCTGTCACTCACCATAACCTCTTTGCTGCCTGTGCCTGGTTTACCGATATCCCAGCCCTGCCAGATTATCATAACTCATTTGCAAACACGTAAAAGGGCTGACCTGACAGATATCCTGTTCCACCAAGAGGTACTCGCAGCTGCTTTCCTCTAATTCCTGCAATATAGACGGAAAGTTCATGTTTCCTTCCATCACGGGCGCCATCACCCGGCCCTCTTTCGTCATCTCCATATCCTTTAAATGCACGCAGGGAATCCTGTCTTTTAACTGCCTTATCCACTGGCACACATCGCCGCCTGCTGCCTGCACCCAAAAAGTATCCAGCGTAAAGCCCATCTCTTCCGGCGAAAACCAATCCGCAAGATACTCGATCATGCGCTTATCCTCCGCTCCGTCCGGCGCCCCTTCGGCGGCAAATTTGCGAAATTCAAAATCATGGTTATGGTACATGAAAAGCTTTCCCGCATCCGCAATCTTCTTTGCCGGTTCCTCAAAATCCGTCTTAAAATGATAGAGCCATTCCGGCGTCCGGTATTTCTCCGGCATAGCGCCTAAACCAATATAACGGCATCCTAAAATATCATGTTCCCTGATCAGTTCTTCCGTATCATACAAGATCCTGTCCACGTCACTGTGAGTCAGCACGATCCCAAGGCCTGCCCGGTCGCAGATCTCCCTTATCCTCTCCGGCTTCAAGTCCTTGCCAATAGCCGACAACTGCACTGTTTTGTACCCCATTTGTGCAATCTTTTCCACCGTACATTCAAAATCCCGTTCCTTTTGCGTATACGCCCTTACCGTATAAAGCTGTGCCCCTGTTTTCATATCTTTGATACCTCCTTATAGCTTTACTATATACGCATCCTCCTTTGGTGAACATTGCAGAAAAAGAAATTTATATTGCAAATATAGCGGTCTTGTCGTATGCTTTCAATAGAATGTGAGGCGGACTATGGAAGAATGTATACATATTTATACCGATAAAGTCAACTTTGGGTACGATATCTCGACCCGCTCTACAGAAGATTTTACTTTACACTGCCATAATTTTTATGAAGTTTATTTCTTTTTGGAAGGAAATATTGATTATCTGGTAGAAGGGCAGAAATATACGCCGACACCCCAAAGCCTGCTGCTCCTTCCGCCCCATGCTTTCCACGGGGCCCGGATCAACGACCCACGGGCGTACCGGCGTTTTTCCCTGCATTTCCATCCTGATATCCTTTCCATGGAACGCAGGGCCTTTTTGCTTTCCGTTTTTCCATCTCCGGAAAAATTCTGCCGTCAGACTATTTATTTTGAACACACTGAAAAAGACGGCCTCATTTCTTATTTTGAGGCCCTGAAAAACTGCGCCTCCCAAAGCGGCGCCATACAGGCCATGCTGCTTCCCGTGTGCATTGAAGCCCTCCTTGCCCGGATCCTTTCCATGCAGACGCCTGCCGATTATGATACCAAGGACTTAAAGCCGAACACCATTCAGGACATTATTACATTTTTAAACCAGAACCTTTGCGGCGATATCACTTTAGATATGCTCTCCCAGCGCTTTTTCATCAGTAAACACCACTTAAATAAGGTATTCCGCAAAGCTACCGGAACCACCGTTATGAATTATCTTTTGTATAAGCGCATCATCACCGCCCAGCAATTGCTGATAAGCGGCCACAGCGCCCAGGAAGCCGCTTTAAGGACCGGCTTTTCTGATTATTCTTCTTTTTACCGCTCCTATATCCATATTTTAGGACATGCCCCTGTAAAAGACAGAGGCACTATCCCTTCTCTGGCTTCTTTGGATCATGAGCGGTTCCATGCTGTGGATTTCCAACGGAAGGATTACTAACGAAACGTTACAGTGTACGTTTATATGCGCAGCGTGACAGTTTTTTCATTTATTTTCCAATCAGTACTTCTTTCCCGCAAAAAGCAAACCCATATTTCCGTATCCGCCTTTCTGGAATCCCCTTCGATATAAGATTCGCCTGATAGCCCTTTTCTTCTATCTGCCGTAATGCCTCCTGCACCGTGTCAGATAATTCTTTTTCAGCCTCATCCTGCACCTTAAATTCTATGACCAAAGCATCTAATGCTGTATCCTCTCTCAGATTTCTCGGTTCCAGCATCACATCATACCTGCCAAAACCGCTTTCCCTATTTGAAGTAATCACATATCTATCGGCAAGTTCTACCATCAATCCCAGCACAAAACCATGATAAAACCGTTCCGGCTGTTTTGGGGAAGGCTTATTCCCGGTATCAAAGCTGCTAAACATTTCTGAAGAAACCTTATTCATATAGATGTTCATCGCCCGCACATCATCTGCCAAAAGTGACCTGATAAAACCATTATAATCAGAAAGAGCGTTGTCAAACCACCCCTGCACCATCCCCATAAACATGGTCTTCGTTTCAAAGTTTGTCACCGCCAGCTCGTATTCCTCTTTCCACACCTGATATTCTGTCATATAAGCATTATAATTTTTCACTTTCAAATAGCCGCTGGCAAGCAGCAGACTCCAGATGGCGTTTTTCTTCACAGGCAGCTGATCATAGACAATCTCCTCATCAATCTCCATCCTGATGGTCTCCCCCTGTATCAACTGTTCAAAGGTTTTCTTGACCTCCGGGTCTCCTTCCCGAATCAACTTGCCAACAAGGCTGTTTGAACTTGTATTTGCCCAATAAAGCCCTACCTTTCCTTCATCCAAAAAGTTAATGATTGACCATGGATTATAAATATCCGTCCTGCTTCCAAATGAAAAACCATCATACCACTTCTTTACCTGCTGCCCCTTTGATGACAAACCGTATTCTTCAAGCGCCGCAAATACTTCTTCCTCCGTAAAACCAAAATAACCTGAATATTTCTCGGAAGTTGTTGTCACCACCGTCAAATTATTCAAATCTGAAAAAATCGACTCTTTGCTGATTCTTGTAATCCCTGTCATAATGGCACGTTCCAGATAAGGGTTTGTCTTAAACGTAGAGTTGAACAGACTCCTTATAAAATCCGCCATTTCCTTCCAGTATCCGTTTATATATGCCTCCTGCATCGGTGTATCATACTCATCCAGAAAGATAACTGTCTTTCTTCCATAATACCTTTCCAGATACTTTGCCAACGCCTTTATTGCAAAGGACGCTTCATTGTCCTCCATTTCTACCGAAATATGCGCAAAGTCTTTTTTCTCGCTTTCACTCATGGAATCTGTTTCCAGTAAAAATACATACTGGTCATAAAGTTCCTTAATAATACGACATATTTTTTTCCTCGCCTGCACGAAAGAGTTTTCTTTCACGTCTGCAAAACTGAAAAACAGCACCGGCCATCTCCCCTGCAGATCGCGATATCTATACTCTCCCGAAGAAGATTTTTCTTCCCAGACAGAAAGCCCTTCAAACAAATCTCCTCTGCCTGCATATTTGACAGAAAAAAATTTTTCCAGCATACTCATGTTTAATGTTTTCCCGAAACGTCTTGGGCGGGTGATCAATGTCACACTATCCCGGCTTTCCCACCAATCCCGTATAAAACCTGTCTTGTCAATATAAAAACACCCTGACTTTCGGACTGTCTCGAAATCCTGATTTCCTATGCCGATTCTTCTTGCCATTCCTCGTTTTCCTTCCCGTCTATAGCCATAACTCTTCTACTGTTATAACCTATTTTCAGTATATCTAATTCACTTTTTTATTGCAATAATAATTCTCGCAGAGCCGCAGGCACAATACCTATTTTTGTTTTGCTTTTAGACGCCTCACCGATGGATTTAGTATAAACATGCTCTTTTTCATTTTCGCCCCATTTTTTGAAATAACAGGCAATTTTTCCCCTTCATTTCCGATAAAAGCGCAATTCTCAGTATATTTACCTTCTCATACGAATGTTTTCAATTTTATGCCTTTTTGAAATTACATCACCTGATATCATACACACTCTTTATCCGCATTCTTTCCGTATCTCCCTTAAGAATCCGGCCCCTCCGGCTTTCGCCGTTTAAGTCGAAATAATTGTCCTCAAGCAGCAGATCATCTTTTTCATTAATGATCCTGATGTTTTTCACGAAGCAGCTGGCGGTAAGAAGGATTTCGTCTCCCTCCACCTCAACCCGGATATCCGGCTTTTGGAAACGGAAGAACTTAGGCGCACAGAAAAGAACAGTTCCTTCCGTTCCAAAGTCTCATTACACGCGCACAGCGTAATGGATTTTTCCAGATGGTATGACTGAGCGTTCACATTGGGATTCTGGCTTAACATTCCCTCTTCCGCACAGGATATCATCAGCGGTGCAAAAAACCGCTTTGCGTAGTACTGGACCGCCTTCCACCTGCCAAAGTAATCGATCATGGACCAGCTCGCCCCGGGCCAGCAGTCGTTTAACTGCCAGATCACGCAGCCCATGCACCTGCCCCGGTTTCTCCTGAAATGTTCCACCCCGCAGCGCATAGCCTCCGCCTGCAGAAGCTGGGAAGCGTACAGCGTCATGTCAAAATCATTGGGATAAAGGTAGGTCTGCTCCATATAGTGCATGATCCTGCCGTTGGCAGAATTGTTCCTCTGGTGCTTCTCCATCACGTAAGAGAAGATATTCCGATCTTCCGGTTCCGAAAAGGTCTCAACAGTCTTTAAGGAAGGGAAGGACTGGCCGGCCAGTAAAAAGTCTGAGGGTCATACTGCTTCAGCACCTTCGGGATGATATACTCAAACATCTTGATATAATCGCTGAACTGGATCGGGTTTTTGCACCATCCGTCTTTATTTTCCTCCAAAAACATCTCCATCTCATTGTTACCGCACCACAGACCTAAGCTGGCGTGATGACGAATCCTTTTAATGTTGTCGATAAACTCCGCAGTGATACTTTCTTCAAATTCTTCTGTCAGATCGTACACACAGCATGCAAACATGAAATCCTGCCACACAATAAGCCCCATCTCATCACAGGCATCGTAAAAAAAGTCGTCGGGATAATAGCCGCCGCCCCATGCCAAAGATAGTCACACCGTTCACCTCATGGGCAAAGGACTCTCCGTAGGCATCTTTTTCCCGCCGGATCGTCATTGTCCTAAGACCAATCCGTCGTTCCCATACATCCAGCACCCGGCCCATTGTTCCGGTGCCGTTCCCCTGGCCGTCCTTTTCTCCCTGACTGCCAAGCAGTTCCGCCTTTATCCCGTATAATGGCTGGCTGCCGTACCCGTTTGGCCACCAGAGGGTCGGATTCTTGATCTGGATTTCCTCCGGACTTCCCTCATAAACCCGCTCTTCTCCGTCAGGAAATGTAAGGGTCACGGTGTAAGGAAGCTCCACCCGGCCGCCGGAAGCACTTTCCGCTTCCACGTCAAGATGAAGGATCACTTTCCCCTCCTCATGCTTCTGCGTCACATAAACGCCGCCAATCCTTGCCTCTTCCACTCCGATCAGGCTTACCTGCCGGAATATCCCTGCGTCCGGAATCCTCGGGCCCCAATCCCAGCCAAACATGCTGTGCCCCTTCCGCAGCCTGGAAAGGCCCCGCATAGCATCAATACACCCTTCTATGGGATCCTCCCTGTAAGACTTTTCAATAAATTCCGTAGGAGAATATAAAACCACCGTCAACTCATTCCCAAATTCCTTTAGCGATTCTTTCACCTGATATTCCCAGATACGGTGCATATTGTCCGTCTTCCCAAGCTCCTTCCCGTTTAAGGTGATGGAGGAAAGAGTGTCGATTCCGTCAAAATGAAGCAGAATCTCCTGACATCGAAAAAGCTCCCCGGGAGCATCAAACCTGACCTGATACTCATAGTCGTGAGAGATTACCTCCAAAGCTTCCTTTTCGTTATCCCGATAAAAAGGATCCCCCATTCTGCCTGCTGCCATCAGATCCTGATATACACTTCCCGGCACGGCCGCATCCAAATACTCGTTTGAGGTACATTCCCTCATCCTCTATCCGCTATTCAGAATTATCTTAACCATAGTTTTCCTCTTTTCCACCCAACCTGTAGGCTTTTTTAATGTTTTACTTTTTTCCTGTAACGGTCAGGGCACACTGCCAGAGACTTAAAAAGAATTCTTCCTGATAATGTTCTATCATATATAGCGCCAGAAGAATGGTAAAAGGGGAAGTGCTTTCATCTTCTTTTATTTCTTCACCGCAAATCGTATATATTGACCCTTGACTAGCATCCGCAAAAATGCGTATAATCATATCAGAGAGGTAAACATGAAGCTAAAAGAACTCAGAAAAAAAAGAAACTTAACCCAAAAAGAACTGGCCTCCATGAGCGGGGTAAACTTTCGTTCCTTACAGGACTATGAACAAGGGCACAAAAAACTAACTTCCTCCAGTGGAGACGTTCTGCTTCGTCTTTCCACGGTACTTGGCTGTTCCATGGAAGATTTGTTACTTGACGATTTTTTTCCCAATACAGCTCCCTTATCTTTTCCATTAGCAGAAAACGAAACGTCAGGTTTTTTTTGCGAAAAGTTCAAAACAGGCGGCCGCTGGATTCGCCTTGACTCGTCAGCCGCCATCCTGTTTTATTATGAAGGCGAACAATATACGATACGATTTAACGCAATATTCCGTCAGGAAAATATCTGTTGGCTGAAGGAAGCTGCCATTATGCAGATGGAATCCAAAATCGAGGATATCCTTTTTTCTCAGGCTGAAATGGAGGTTTGGTAAACAATGCAGGAAAACATGTACTATCTAATGCACCGGGATGAACCGGTATGTATGGTATCCCTTGACCCCATTTCCGGCGCAATGCTGCGGGTGTCTCAAAAAATGACGCCGGAACTATTGCCCCCAGGAGGGAATATTGACGCACAAATGCTGCGTAAGTGGTGGCAAAGGCGGGCAGTTCCCTTAAGCCAGGGCCGGATACGACAGATTCTGGAACAAATGGGAGTCACTACGCCACAAGAATATTTGGTTAAAAATCTTGGTTTAAGCCTGACAGACCATTACTGGGTCAAACCCCTTGGCATGGATTTCACATGGAATGACGTCAGCCTATTTACCAACAACTTTCAAGATCCGATAGGCGGCATGCAGTTTGACGAGCAGGAAACAGAATTGGCCGCCCTGCCCCCAAATGCTTTTTTGCCCAGCTCTTCCGTCCAAGGCGAGTTACGTAAAAAATGGATCATTTCCAACGGAAAACGCTGCCTGATAAAAGGTAACCTCGGCAATCATTCCCAGGAAAGTTTAAATGAAGTAGCAGCAACGCTGCTCCACAAGAAACAAGCCTTACAGCCATACGTCTCATACTCAGCCTTGCGCCTGGACAACCATCCACAGCTTTGCTGCATATGCGAAAGCTTTACATCAGACATGGTAGAACTGATTCCGGCAATCGATGTACTTGATTCCATGAAAAAGGACAATGCCACATCTATGTATGAACATTTCATTTTAATCTGCGCCAGGCACGGACTGGACGCAAAAGTGGTAAGGCAATTTCTGGAGTACCAGATCATGACAGACTTTGTTTTGACCAATACCGACCGTCACATGAATAATTTCGGAGTTCTTCGAGATACCAATACCCTGCACTTTATTGGTATGGCTCCCATCTTTGATTCCGGAAACTCCATGTTTTGGAAAACCCCACGACAGCCGGAACGGGATAACCTGCTGGAAATCCCCGTAAACAGTTTTCGAAAAAAAGAACGCCAGTTGCTCGACTATGTCAAAGACCCGTCCTGCATAAATTTAAAATTGCTGCCTGATGAAAATGAACTATACGCCATATACAATCAGGATCCAGCCATCACCTGTTTAGACTCTATTTTGCTAGGATATCGGAAAAAAATCCAGCTGCTCCAAAATAACTGGAACTGATTTTACTTTTTCCCAACCAGAGACTTATCAGAATCCGGAGGCCAGAAAGCCTCCGGGCTCTTTTATCTTTCCTGCTTTTCTTACTTTATTTCCTGCAGCCGGATACATTTACTGGTAAAATCAGCCGCCATCCTAAGTGCCAGCCCATGGTACATCAGATAAGAACCGCTCAGACACTGCTCTTTCCCGTCCAGCACAAACCGGTACAAAACGTCTTCTTTCAGGTTCACCAGCTTTAATGTGTATTCATACTTCCCACGGGACCTTAAGGTAAGGAATACAAACACCACCGCTTCCCCGTCCTTATCGTACTGCAGCGCATGGAAATCATCCCTGTGGCAGGATTTCAGTCTTGCAAGCCTGCCAAACTGGACTACCGAGCGGATTGCCTTATATTCCTCCACATACCCTGCCAGTTCTTTTAATTTCCCGCCGCCCACACGATTCAAATCCATACCGATCCCCAGCGCACCACACATAGCGCAGTGTGCCCGGAAGGATAAAGGAACTCTCCTGTTGTCATTATCTGCTGCATCCGTGATCCATGTGCGCATATATTTCGGCGGATAAAGCAGGCTATAGGTCTCCTGGATGGAAAGTCTGTCTATGGGGTCCGTGTTATCGCTGGTCCAGAACTCATCAAACCGTGACATACAGCCAAAGTCTACCCGGCCGCCCCCTGAAGCGCATGCCTCAAACTCTACCTCCGGGTGCTTTTCCCTTAAAGTCTCAATAATGGAATAAAAGCCCTGCACGTGGCGGTACCAGATACTGCGGAACTCTTCCTTGTCAAGGTGTGCGCACCCACATTCCCCCAGGGCCCTGTTCATATCCCACTTGATATAGGAAATGTTATTTTCATTTAGCAGCTTATCAATAAACCCAATGATGAAACCAATCACCTCCGGGTTAGTCAGATCCAGCATATACTGATATCTGCCTTCTAACACAGGCCGGGCAGCATACCGGTAGATCCAATCCGGATGCGCCCGGTAAAGGCCGCTGTCTTCATTGACCATCTCCGGCTCGATCCAGATACCAAAATCCATTCCAAGCCCGTTGACATAGTCGATCAGCGGTTTCAGCCCGTCCGGAAATTTCTCCTGGTTCACATACCAGTCGCCAAGCCCCAGATGGTCGGAACTACGCTCCCCAAACCAGCCGTCATCCACCACAAACAGCTCCGCTCCTGCCGCAGCCGCCTTATCAGCCAACTTCATCTGTTTATCACAAGCCACGTCAAAAGCCGTGGCTTCCCATGAATTATATAACACCCGCAAAGGCTTTTTGGCTGTTTCCTTAGGCATGACACACTCCGCTGCAAAACGATGGAGTAGATTTGACATTTCCCCAAATCCCTTGCCGCTGTACCCTGCATAGACCTTCGGACTGATAAAGCGCTCCCCCTTTTTCAGGTTCCAGCAAAAATCCGTGTCACCCATCCCAATCTGAATGTTCAGATAATCATAAGGCGTCTGCTCTTCCACGATTTTAAAATTCCCTGAGTATGCCAGCACGCCAAAGTACACTTCCCCCCGGGTTTCCGACACATCCTGATGGACAATGAACCCCGGCGTTGCCACATGGGCAGTTGCCCCCCTTAAGCTTTCATAGACCTTCTTTCCGGCACACAAGGTATCCTCATAACGTTTAAACTCATCCGCCCAGGTGCCATTGTTGTTGATGGTCCTATAGCCATCTCCGGGAAGGGTAAACTCTGCGGAATAAAACCGCTCTATCTGTACGGTCTCTTCCCCCAGATTCTCCGCTTCCCTCCACTTTTCAATGATATCCAATTCTTCATGCACCACATAATGCAATACAATGCCAAACGGGTAATGGTCATCCCGAAGTGAAATACGCAAGTGATCTCCTTCTATCTGGTAACTGTCCACATGATACCTGAAGTCTCTGGTTCCGTCCGCAAAAGCCACCTTCATGGAAGCTTCCTTGTAACGCATCCTGCCATAGGACGAACATTCCTCCCTCTTTTTGTCAATATCCGGATGATACCCCTGTTCCCACTCCATGGAAGTGGTGTCAAAGTCCTCCGCCCGGGCAATCCTGTGTCCCCAATACAGGTTCACCAATACCCCTGCATCGTCCTTAAAAAAAGCATAGGTCGTGTTTTTAGTGTTCATAACAAATAGCATGTCATCTTTTACAATTATTCCCATTTCTTTTGTCTCCCTCTTAACAAAGTTCCTTTTTTAAGACCTCTGCCACCTGGGCCGCCAGGCGCCAATACGCCTCTTCGGTGAAGTGTGCGCCGTCGGTCTTTTGCAGATTTTCATCCAGGCATACCTGATACAAATCATTGATACGGATCCCATGCTCTTTACAGATTTCCCTTGCAATCTGATTCAGCTCCTCATATGGCTTCGACGCTTTCTCATCCGTTACCCAATAATCCTCTCTGCCATATCGGGCAAGGGGCGCTTTACCACCCTTGCCAAAATGCCGCTCCTGAAAATCCAAAGCTTCCTCCCTCGTTCCTTCTTCCGCCTTACGGCTAAAAGTTGTATTCGTGGCATAAATAATCTCCGTCTTTGGCGCAGCCATATGAATCCACGCAAACACTCCCAAAAGATTCTGCCGGTACTGTCCTAAATCCTGCCCGTGAAGATGGATCCCGTTGTTGATATGGATCATCCGGTATGGATACCGCCTAAGCGCCGCTTCAAGCATCCGCAGGAAGTTTGGATGGTGAAGCCCCTCGCTTGTATTTAAGCGGTCCACATGCCAGCCGGGCATCAGCCTTTGAACCATATCCCCGTATCCGGCACTGATAGAATCCCCCACCAGCAATATCCGGTTTTTTTCCTCTTCCAGTGGCAGCGTGAGAGAAAGATTGGTCCACTCCGCACCCTCCCTGCAAAGAGAGTCAAACCAAAACGGCGGATTGGATTTTTCAATCTCTTTTGTAAGCTCCTCCAGCCAAGCATCTAATTCCTCCGGCGTTTCGTATCCCACACCAACAATCCCGTCAGTCTCCCTTCTGCCTGCCGCATCGGCCGGCAGCTCCTTACGGTGGTATATCCTGACTTGCTTTACATCCGGGAATCGTTCCTTCATATACGTAGCCATTGCCGGAATTTCGCTCTTGCGCTCATCACTCAGCCCATAGACCACCCAGCCAATCTCCATCTGAGCACATAGAAGATCGTAGAACTCCCGGTTCTGCGCATCGGAAAACTCCAATGTCTCCTGATTGGTCACCGTTCCTACCCACGGAGATGAACCAATATAGCCCAAAGGATACCTGCCGCTAAATATGCGCTCTGCTGCCGCAGTGAGATCCCAGTGCTCCTTGTCATGGATGATCAGCGTCATCGGATATCTTTTTAAAGACTGATTATTGATCCGGAATGCATTCCCTCGTGAAGGATATTCCTTTTTTATTAAATTTTTTTGTGCAATATACGGTAATGGCAGGCAGATTCTTTCCACGATTCCCGGTATATCAGAAGGAACCTTGGCCACATAATCCGGTCTTTCTTCCTCACATTCCGGTGTCATACGGTATCTGGGGCTGTAGGCAGCAAGGACAGACCAAAATCCCATCCTGTTTGCCCCAACGATATCCCGTTCCAGATTATTGCCAATCATCACGATCCTGTACGCATCCTTATCGGTAAGCCCCATCTGATCCATAGCGCTGCCAAACATCGCACAGGATGGCTTTTGTGCACCGACAGTTTCGGATATAGCCATTGCCTCAAAGCAATCTTCCAAATGATGCATGGCAATGATATTTTGAAAAGAAGCTTCCAGACCATCCGCCACCAAAGCGATCCTGTATCCTTCGTCATGCAGTGTGCGGATTGCCTGCTCCACCCCGGGATACAGCTCTGCCGCAGTCACTACCCCTTCCTCATCCCTTATTTCCGTGGATTCGTCTACTAACGTGTCACCACAATCTATAAAAATAATCAGTTCTTTTGCAGCCATATCATTTCCCTCCACGCTTCTTTTTCAGGCTCGTATTATGAAACCCTAAAATTCCAACACCCATTCTTCTCCGGAACATACCGGAATTTCACATTTCCCGGTAAAGCAGCGGACCGCCTCCCCGCTCCTCCAAACCCGTTTCAAAGGCGTGTTGTCTTTCCAGTGGAATACCAACGTCTCTTGACAGCCTGCTTTTATCATCACCTTATAAATCTGATAATTCTCCTGCCAGACGGAGATTCTGTGCCCGCCTTCCACTGCCAGATCCTCGCAGCCGCAATCCCGCCACTCGTCCGGTATCCCCATCAACATCCATACATCCGCCCCTGCCCGGTGAACGAACATCTCACACAGCGTAGTTGGAACAAAAAATCCCGACTCCAACGTAAAGGCATCGGAGCTTTCCCCTGCATTGGTACCGGATATCCTAAGCACCCCGTTTTGATAAGGATCTCCGTTAACGGTAAAGGAATTGCGTGACCGGAACACCATGCAATAGATCTCCAGCATGGTCCGGCACATATTCCCTCTACCGCACCTTGCCGCCATAATTCCCATGTACGGGAATGAAAATGCCGCATATTCCAAAAAGCCCTGATTGACTGCCGTATCCAAAGAATTGTTTGCCACTTCATTGTGGGCTTCCTCACAAAGCGGGTAAATCGGGTACATCTGGCAGAAATGACGATGGGAACCATACACGTCGATCCCTGCGTATAGCGGATACCCTGTTTCATTTACTTTCACCGGCGCAAGCTTCTTCTCCCATTTTAGGAATGCGCTCCCGTCCTTGCCAAGCAGATCCGCATACCCCGCCATTTTCCTTAACAGATAATGTAAGCTTGATAAAGTGAACGTGGCATCATCTGCCATCAGCATATGCCCATCCCGATCAACCTCCGGGGAAGTGGTAAAGGGGATATGTAAATACCCATCTTCTTTTTCCATCGCAATCCCCTGATAAAGATGGATCACCTTTTCTATAAAAGGATAGATCTGATTCTTTAATGTATCCTGCTCACGACTGTACTCATAAAACCATGTAAAGTCAACCGCCACAAACAACTCCGGACCAAGCAGGGTGTTCCAATAGCACCACTCCGAAGCCGCCCCGGTTCCATCCGGCGCCATCATCACCGGTACATGGACAGCATCCCTGATCCCAAAAAGTTTCCACGCACGCTCCATAAGCCGGGGCATCGCCTTAGTGTAATAATCAATATAAGGGCGTACCAGCTTCACATTACCCGTCTTGTATGCAGGCCAATAGCAGGACTGAACATTTAAGTCATTATGCAGATCCCCGTACCAGGCCGGCATCCTGTTATCCGGATTCCACACCCCCTGCAGCGTAACAGGGGAAGAATGCTCCCTTTCATTACAGTAAAGCTTATACATCTCCTGCTCAAAAGCTTCCTGCAGCCTTTGATTGGGCACCGTTATGTTAAATCCGTTCCAGTAAGCAGCCCAGTCCTTTTCATGCTCCGCCAAAAAAGTATCCTTTTCCCTGACATAGGTATGAGCAAGCTTCCTGCCTTCTTCGGCCAGTGTCTTTTCCTTTGACCGATGGGCAGTTTCAATCCCTACCGCCAAAAACAGCCCTTTTTCCGTAACCTCCTGGCATCCGCACAGCACAGCGGACATCTCGTTGCCAAAATGTTGGATCACGGTAAACCCATCCTTTTCCTGTTCCTGGACACAGGGGTCATAATTCCAGTTTTTAAGAGTCTGAAGCCGCGGAGATTCCAGATCCCATCCCTTCCCATGGACCGTAAGCTCTTTCCCCTCCGTTCCGGCAAGTTCCATGCCCAGTATGTTCACATGGGAATCCAGCCATACAAGGCTTTCTGCCTTCCTGCCGTCTGTAAACTCTAACTTGATTCGGGTTTTCGCCGTTGCTAAGTCAGTCTCCGCATAAAAAGACGCCACCGTTCCCGGAAGCTCCAGTTCCACCGCAAGGGCAGGAAGCCGCGTCCTTCCAATGTCGTTCTCAAATATATTGGTGTCCACCACATATTCCGGATTCCCTTTCAAATACGCTTCCTTATTCTGAAGGATCTGAGAAAATGACGCCTTTGGCTCATCCGGCAACGTCTCTCGAAGTTCCCATAAACCAACATGGTCAATCGATACGCACAGCCTGCCGTTCCGGATATACAACACCGTTCCCATCTTCCCGTTTCCCCAAAAGGGGCCCTCGCAAAACTGATAGGGAATCCTGTCTAAAATCATTTTGCTTTTCATATGCGCTACCTCACCATGTCATATATTTGTTTCTACAAATTTTACAAAAAAATTAGCACATTGAACAGAATATATTCTTCTGATTTGGGCGTTTTTTTGCTTTTTGCTACGGAAGGATTTTTGTGGCGGGGTATTATATTTATTATCTGTACCGAAAATTATATCCCTGTCCGTCAATCTATTATCACATTATAACTTATTAGGTATTGACACATCAACTATATATTTGCTATACTGGACAAGCATACAAAAATTCTAAGAAACATCTGCTTTATTACCTATTTTACTGCAAGTATTTTCTCGCAGTTTTTCCACCCAGCTTACTATCTATGCTTTTATTACTCGATTCAGCCACATATAGTAACATGCAGGTGATGAAACTCTATTAAATTTTTGTATGATTTAAAAATCCCAGAAAGGAGGAATCCGAAATGACATTAACCAAAGATGACCTGCAGGCAATCAGCCATCTATTTGATGACAAATTTGAATCTATTGATAAACGATTTGAATCCATTGATAAACGATTCGAATCCATCGATGGACGCCTGGATATCATGGAACTAAAAATTGACCGTAATGCAAGGAATTTGGAAAAACTTCAGTTTGAAGTGAAAGCTTTTAAAATCAGTACCCAAAAAAGCATCCATATACTTCAGGATGAAATGGAAACAGTCATTGAAATCTTAAAACAAAACGAAATGCTTCCACAATAAACGCTGTCACAATATTTAACTTTATCTCAAAGCGTTTATTTCGTATCATGTCCGGAATTCTATTTCTGCTCATTTATTTCAGCATGTTACAAACTTTATATTCATCACTTTAAACTTAGAAAAAGTGCACCGGTTTTGTAACCTGCGCACTTTTTCTTACGCATTTTGCCGTCCCCGTTCTCACATCCTACATAGAAGCCAATGCGATTACCGCAAACACCACAAACAATATCCCGTTGCAAAGCTTCACCAGTGGCATTCCCTTAAGATTCCTATCCACAAGAAAAAGCGCGCTCCTACCCCGGACGATCAAAACCAGTAATATAAAAGCCGGCAGGCACAGCGCTGCGGAATAGAGCACCAATGCCGTCACTGGAACACCGCTGTTTTGAGCACTTTGCATCCACTGCAGGATAGAGGCCAGATAAATCTGACCGGTGCAAAAAAATTCTCCAAGGGCAATGACCATGCCGCCGCCAAAGACTAAAAGCAAAAACGCTTTCCTCCCGCTGTTCCCTGCCATCTTCTTGACCAATTTATCATTCCATTTGCGCAGCTTCCCCGGAAGCTGCATTTTGATCTTTCCATACTCTCCCCGAAATGCATAAAAGCAATCTCTGAAATTCCCGTATGCCAAAAAAAGACATGCGGCCAAAAGGACCGCATTAAGTCCTTTCCTAAATATGACAAAGGTCTCAAAGGGGATGAACGAAATTGCCCCGGCGGCTGCCAGTCCCAAAAGCACATAAGCCAAAAATTTTCCGGTCAGAAACCCAAGCCCGTACCGCAGGCAGCCCTTAGGAAGAGCCGCAATCAGAGAAAAGAACAAAAGCGCCAAGGAAAGGGCACAAGGATTAAATCCGTTCAAAAAACCTACCCCCATTGTCTTTATGAAAAACAACACCGTATTCTGCCCCTGTCCTATAACTGTCTCTGATAAATCCCCTTCCATCCGGTATACCGCGCCAATCCCCACACCACTTTCCAATAATTTCAGGGTATCCTTCCTGATCCTGACTTCCCCGGATAAGTATTTCTCCCCGATAAACAAGATCGGTACCTGCTGCTCTCCTTTCGGTACATCATACTGACCGGCTAGGTCCCCAAACAAAAGCGCATTCTTATCCTCCGCTACCGACAATGTGGTGACCACAACAGGATATTCCTTTCCGCTTGCCTCCACCTGCTTCGGAAGCTGCCCTAAATACGCTTCCGCTTTCTCACATTTAGGACAGATTTCCGTGTGGAAGTATAAAAGATGGATCACATCCTCCCCAGCGTCAAATACCATCCCTCCGGAATTATTCCGCTCCTGTCCGCCTGATCTGCCGTTTTCTTCAAAAGGCACGAAAAGTTCCTCCTTGGTTTCCGCTATGGCTGGCAATGCTCCTCCCAATTCTTCCATGATCTGATCATATCCTAAAAAACACCGATTCCCGGCAATCACCATGGGATATCTAATCTCTTCTTCCGAAAGCCCGAAATACTCCGCCGCCTGGCCCGCCAGCTTCCGGCCATCCTCCTGATAAGCATAGTAAGACCGGATCTCAAAAATATCCTGCCAGCCCCCATCTGAAAAGATTTCATCTAGTACTTCACGGAAGCTCCCTTCCTCATCGCAGGCTTCGCAGGGATTATTGTGGATAAAGACCAGCTCTACCTCCTGTTCCCGGTCCTGTTCTTCCCCTTTTCCTCTACCTGACTCACCGACCGTTTCCCTGTCTGCCTGCCGAATGCGCTGGCCGCAGCCGGTAAGGACATATACCAGCAGAAGCAAAAGAAAAAGCATGACGCCCATCCGGTGTCTTCCGAAAATCTTCCCCCTGCAAGAACCTATGTCCATCCTTATCCCTCTCCATAAAGCTTTTCAATCAGATCCGCCGCTACAGCCGGGTCTTCCAGGCCATGGGGATGATGCCCGCATCCCTCTTTGCAAATTACCTGGATGGGAACCCCCGCCTTCCGGTATGCTTTTTCCAATAAAAGGCCATTTTCGTCATAGTAAACCTCCTCATCCTCATCACCATAAAGCATCAGTACCGGAATCTTGTTTTCCACCAGTCCTGGTATATAATCCATTGGATGCCCACGGTAACTGATCATATCAGATTCCGTCATCTTAAGGGCGTCCAGACATTCCGTTACCCATTCCGGCTTCGCTTCCCCTTTCCCAAATTTCATAGGACAGCTAAGCAGGTTCAGCACAGGCGCATCCAGATAAAGCATGGCAATATCCTCCGGGTACATCCCGGCATATTTGACCGCATGGAGCCCGCCGCAGCTCATCCCGATTGGAACGCACTTGCCGGCAAGCCCATATGTTTCCTGCAGATAAACGCAAAAGCGGTGTCTTGCCTCCTGGTCTGCTTCCAGTCCCCATCGGTTACTGTTTTCCAGATAAGCCACATGCCAGCCCCTTTTTAACAGCTCTATTGCCGTATCGGGAAATGCCCAGAAATATTCCGTATAGACCGCCCATTTCCCGTTTGCCCCGCAGTCGGGTTTTACAAGCACTGCCCTGCGCCCCTCAAACTGCCATTCCTCGTAAGTATATCCAATAGCTCCATTTTCCATTTTAATCCCCTTTCTGTCAGCCTGCCCATTCCTGCAGGCGAAAAGCGCTGTCTGTCAGCCTTTACCCCCCCCCAAGGATATTTTCCGGTAATCGTTGGGCGTCATCCCCTTGATCCGCTTGAATGCGCTGCGCAGCACATAAACACTGTTGTACCCCACCTGCACCGCAATATCTTCCATCCTGACTCCTTGTTCCAGCAGTCTACAGGCTTTTTCCACCCTGACCTTCTCCAGATAATTAACAAAGTTTTCATGGAACAATTCCTTAAACAACTTGGAAAAATAAGTACTTGCGTACCCGAAATCATCCGCGATCTTCATAAGTCCCAGGTCGTTATTCCGGTAATTCTCCTGAATATACCGTTCAATATCTGCCCTCTGTCTGATATTGCTCGCATTGGCCTGTGACTGGACTTTTTCACAAATATATTTAAAGATCTGGTTGATCCTGTTAAAGCGAAGCAATATATCATTTTCCCAGTTCAACTGCTCCAACCGGGCAGATATTTCCTTCTCGTCGATTTCCACATGGTCATGCAGACTATGCAATGCCTTAAAGACCGTACACTGCAGATCGTTCACCAAAAAATGCATCATGGAAGGGCTGATATCCCGTTCCAGCACATTGACCTGATAGACTTCTCTAAGCTGCTCATGCATGCTTTCCATATTTCCCGTCCGAACCGCATTGACCAGCCGCTCCTCCAATGTCACCGGAAAATAATAATAGTCCTTGCTCTCCAGATAGTCCTCATAAAAAAGCACATTTTTATCAGAAACAAATCCATATTGCAGCATTTCGTAAATCTGGTCATAGGATCTGCTGATCTTTTCCACATCCTTGCAGGTATTCCCCACTGCCATCCTGACTTTGATCCCATCTTTTTCCCAAAATTCGACACACAGCTTTTCCAGAGAAAGGTTCAGCTTTTCTTTTTGGTAGTCTTTCCCCTCCCTCAGGACACAGATCACCGCCCCGCCTTTGATATCCATATCACACGCATATTGCTCCCCGCAAAGGATATCTTCCAGCTTCCTGAGAAGAACCTGCTTATACACAATCGCTTCCCCTGTGCCTACCTCCATTTCCTCTGATGGCTGTTCCTCAATCTGATAAGCGATCACGAAGCTTACACGTCCTGCCAGATGGATGCCATACCTGCTCAAATCCTTGTCCACTATTCCGCCCCGTAAAAGACGCTCCGCAAGAAGGTTCCTGATGACCGGTTCCTGCTTTCTGATATCATCCTTCAAATCGGAATTATTCTCAATCAGTTGTTTTAAGGATTGAGAGATATATGCCATCTCATCCCCCTTAGGCCCTTCCGCTTCACCGTCCTTTGTCTGAAACAACATCTGCAGGATATGATCGATCTTCCGTCCGCGGTACCAGGACACCCCGAAAATACTTGCTATCCCCAGCACCAGGACCACCAGCATCAGCTGTATGATCCTCTTTTGTGCCTGACTGATCTGTACGGTGATATACTCCTTTGGCAATACGGCCACATAAGTAAGCCCCCTCTCGTCAGAGACCGTCCTGATGATCTCTGCTGCCCTGCCGTTCATTTTCACTTCCTTGATCTCTTCCCTTGCGGAAAGGTGTTCTTCCGGCACCAGTTCAAATTCCCCTGTTTCTGAGGGTATGGTAAGCAGCACATTTCCGTCTTTATCCATCACATATGCCCAGCCTGCCCCGGAAACATAGGTATCTGACAACAGATTTTTAATGATCTCGCTTTTAATAGGAAACACAAAGTTTCCTTTTAACCCTGCGCTGGTGACCATAGAATGCACATACAAGATTCTTTCCGTCATGCTTGCGTTCAGCTTTGTTTCTGCCTCCGGAAAAATATACCCTGCATATTGCCGGCTCATTTCCTCCATCCATTCCTCCCATTCCATCCCGTCATAGCGGAATGCATACCGGGCTGAATCATCATCCTGAAAAATATGGTCCGAGCTGATCACCATTTTAGTATCGTTTAAAAACAGATAGTACTCCTCCACAAAACTCTGGGTACGCATGGCTTTCATATAATCCTGGGCAGACAACAGCCGGGAAATCTCTATGTACTTTTGTTTTTCATCCATTAATAAGGCAATATGGCGGATGGTGCTGTTACTGGTCAGGTTCTGAACGATCGTATCAATCTCCTCAAAATTATCGTCCACCGTTTCTCTGGCATGGTTTAAGTTCACCAGCACATTTTGACAGATATTTTCCTGTGTGGATGCGGCAATGTTCTCCAAAACATAAACATCTATCATAAGAGGACTCGTAAAAATGATCAAATAAGAAATGATCAGCCGGGCATAAACCTTCTTATATTTCATAAACATACCATTTTGCACGCTCCCGGTGCCTTTATCCCTTCTGCCCGAATCTGCCTTTACCGGACATTTTTCTTAATTATACTAACAATTACCTGCCAAAACAAGACAAGGGCGCATGCCCGGACGGTATGCGCTCTCATCCCCATTTCAGTTTTTATTTGTTTGCAACACTATTATAAGAATCAAACGCTTTTTGGTAAAGCTGGACATAAGTTGCCACATCATATCCCTCTATCGTGCTCACATAGGAATCCCAATCCTTTTCAAGATCCATCTCGCCGGTGATAAACTGCGCCATGGAAGTCTTTACATACTCCTGCAGTGAAACCTGTATAGTATTAAAACGGTCGGATTCATCAGAATCTTCTAAGAAAATTTTCTTAGGAAGGTACTCAGGATAGAAATAATCATCTACCTTAGCAGTCTCTTCAAACAACCTTGCCTCGTAAGATTCCGGCTTATACATATCCTCAGCCGCCGGAAGCGGTGACATTGCCGCACGGAACTCTGCCCTATTGTTGTAAAGCTGCGTCCACCATGTATTTTTGTTGTACTCATCATTTTCATTGGATGTAAATCCGGGCGTGATCCAGTAAACGGCGTCTACCCCTTCCATGATAGAAGCTGTAGGCTCATCAAGTTCGCCCCAATTTTTGTCCTTCTCTCCATACTGCTGTACCATAGTGCTCTCATCACCCATCAGGAAATCCCCTACTTTAAAAGCCGCTTCCGGATTTTTGCACTTGTCAGTGATAAACCAGGAATACTGAGAACTTTGGTCTACATAATCATTATGAAGCTGATATCTTGCACCGGTAGGCCCCTCTACAGGCGGCAGTGCGGCGATCACGGAATTTAAATGTTCATTTTCCAGATCGATCCCCATTCCAAAGTGATCAGCGGCATATGCAAACACCTTTTTCTCATCGGAACGGACAACCTGCTGCATCTGGTCAGATGTCTGTGAAAAGGCGGTGGGATCGATCAGGCCATTTTCAAACAGATCATGCATATAAGCAAGGCCCTGCTTAAACTCATCCGTATTGCAGGCAAAAATTACTTTTCCGTCTTTTGCATAGGAAAGAGTTGTCTTGTCGCAGGGAACAAAAGAGTTCATCAGCCACCATTCAATCTGGCAATCCCACTTGGGGCTTCCCGTAAGGACAATCTCATCTGCGTTCCCATTCCCGTTGTAGTCACTGTCGCGCACTGCCATCAGAACCTCTTTTAATTCTTCCGTGGTCGTAGGCTCAGTCAGGTTCAGGCTTTCCAGCCATTCAGAGTTGTACCAAAGCTTGGGATATGCCGTACAGTGGTAACATTCATTGGCAATGGGAAACCCATAAATATTACCATCCGGCGCATATGCATTCTGGGCATATAACGGTCTGTCTTCAAAGAAGGTCTTCATATTATCGCCATACTGCTCATATAAATCGTTTAGAGGTACAAAGATTCCCTCTTCCCCAAATTTCACCATCTTATGCTTATCCAGCGCATAGCAGATCACATCCGGATAGGAGTCGCTTGCCAGCATCAGTGTCAGCTTAGTCTCTGCCTCCGCCCCATCGCTTGGAAGACTTACAAACTCAAAGTTTACCCCTGTCTGCTCCTGTATCCATCTGATGGCGTAGTTCGCATCCGAATATTCCCCCTTATCGTTCACCTGAACCGCCACGGTCAAGGTGACCTGTCCGTCTTCCCCACCTGTTTCCGTGGCTGCGCTACCCCCGTCTGTGCCTTGTGTATCCCCGGATCCGCCATTCCCGGAAGATCCACAGCCGCCAAGAAGCATGATTGCCGCAAGGCCAATTGCCGTAATTCTTGTAATGATCGTTTTTCTCTTCATAACTTACCTCTCCTTTTCATTTTATATTGACTGATACATTGCCATTTTTACCCTTTAATCGACCCCATCATGATACCCTTTACGAAATACTTCTGAATAAAAGGATAGAGAATCATAACAGGCACGGATGACACTATAATCAGTGAATATTGCAACAGTGTTTTCAGTTCCTGACGGTTCATCTGCTCTGTCAGGCTAAGCTGCATTCCGGCAGCATCGTTTGTTACCAGTATGTTGCGCAGCAGTAACTGCAAAGGCTGCTTATTTACATCATTCAGATACAAAAGCCCTGAGAAGAAATCGTTCCATTTCCCTACCGCATACAGAAGAATCATCACGGCTATGATCGGCTTGGAAAGCGGGATCACCATCTGGATAAAGTACTTCCAGTCAGAACACCCGTCTATGGAAGCGCTCTCATAGATTTCTCCGGGAATAGAACTTTGGATATAAGTCTTGATCAGGATCACATTCCATACTCCCATGGCGGAAGGCAGGATCATGGCCCAGAAACTGTCGACCAGTTTCAGCTTGCTCACCACCAGGTAAGTAGGAATCATACCACCGCTGAAAAACATGGTCACGGTAAACAAAAACATGACAAACCCCCGGATCTTCAAATCAGTCCTGGACAATGGATATCCCGCAAGTAATGTCAGCGACACACTGACCACTGTTCCTACCGCCGTATATGCCACGGAATTAGCAAAAGCCCTTACAATATTGGGGGATTGGAAGATCACCTGATACCCCGCAAGTGAAAAATCCACCGGCCATAAAAATACCCGCCCTGCCGACACTGCTTTCGCATCGCTGAAGGATGACGCGATAATGAACAAGACCGGCACTAAGATAACCACCATAATGAAAATCAGCATAGCCCAGATACAGCCTAAAAGAATCCTGTCAGGCAAAGTGCGGTACAATTTTACCTGTATGCCATGGCTTGCTGCCATTTCTTCTTTTTTCATACTCTTTTCCCCCTTACCACAAGCTGGTCTCGCCAAATTTCTGCGAAATCTTATTTGCCAAAAACAGCAGGATAAAGTTGACCACCGAATTAAACAAACCCACTGCCGTCGCAAAGGAATACTGCATATCCTTAAGACCCCGCTTATATACATAGGTAGAAATGATCTCGGATACCGAAAGGTTTAAGGGACTCTGCATCAGGAACACTTTTTCAAACCCGACTCCCATAATGCTGCCAATTGCCATGATCAGCTGGATGGTGATGATCGGTTTTAAAGCCGGAAGTTCCACGATCTTGATTCTCTGCAGACGGTTTGCCCCGTCGATCAAGGAAGCCTCCACCAGGGATTGGTCCACGTTTCCTAACGCCGCAATATAGATCACCGCCGCATACCCGGTGGTCTGCCACACTCCTGACCAGACATAGATATGCCGGAAATAGGATGCCCTTCCCATGAAATCCACCCGGTCTAATCCCACAAGCGCAAGCAGGTTGTTCACGATGCCGATATTCAGGTGGAAGCATTGGAGGATGATACCTACCATGACCACCGTGGAAATGAAGTAAGGCGCATACGTTAAGGACTGCATAAACTTCTTAAACCTTTTTCCGCCTATAATATGTAAGGCCAGTGCCAGAACGATCGGGGCAGGAAAACTTATTAATAAGGAATAGAAGCTGATGACCAGCGTGTTCTTTAAAAGTTTCATCATATCCGGGTTGGAAAAGAACTGTTCAAAGTATTTAAGCCCCACCCAGTCGCTTCCCAGGATTCCCTTTCGGAACGAATAATCTTCAAAGGCAATCAAAATGCCTCCCATAGGTACGTAGCAGAAGACAATAATATAAGCCAGCGGCAGCAACAGCATTAAATAGAGCTGCCATCTCTTTTGGATATCCTCTTTCAGGCTCCATTTCTTTTTTTCTGTTTTTTTCATTTCATCTTCCTTCTCTCAACTTCTTAAACAGGCTTTCCGGATGCCTCTTGCTTGCTTACACTATAATCCCTCCCCTATTTTTTTAATAGAACAGATTCTTGTGAACTCCCACGGTTTCTTAAGAAAAAAGGGGGAAAGATTTTTGTCACAAGGGAATATTTTTGCTACAAACAAGCAAAACGATTGCCGGAAACAGCCAAATAGAGTACACTTCCAAGTGTAAAGATGCAGCACATAGCCGCAAAATGATATAGGAGAAAGACACGGGTATCAACATGTTCCTGCGTACAAAGCAAACACCAAAAAAGACAAAATACATTACCCTGTACCATCAGGATCAACAATTATATTATGGGAAATGGGATGAACTTCCTTTAGACGAAAAGATTATCATTGAATACAGCATCCGGTTTTATGATGACCCCGATCCCTGCTATATCCACCGCGGCGCCGTCAGGGTCCGCCTTCTTGCAGAGCTTGAGGAAAGCTATGAGTCATCAAAAAACAACGGCACTGTTTCTCTTTGGCTGGAATTTTTATCTAAATGCATGGGCATCCAGACAGTCACCCTGGCAGAATTTACCATTTCATAATGTTTCCTTCTGCCAGACCCGTCAGCAATCTAAAAACACAATTCAAACATCGTTGCCGCACCGGCGCCGGTTCCCCCTGCCCTCTCATATTCCTGCACCGGGGTCTTATCCGCTTCCGCCGTACCGGCAATATCCAGGTGAATCCAGGGTTTCCCTTTTGCAAAAGCACGGATAAACAACCCTGCCGTGATGCTGCCGCAGGTATCCCCGCCCACGTTCTTCACATCCGCCAGACTGCTCTCGATCATCTTTTCATGTTCTTTAAAGAACGGAATCCTCACATAATGCTCACCGGACCTTTCAGCCGCCTGTGCAAACTCCCCGTAAAACCCGTCATCGTCTGCCAGCACCGGCGCCATACACTTTCCAAACGTGATTGCGGCCGCACCGGTTAAGGTTGCAATATCCAAGACCCGTGCCGCTCCTTCCTTTTCCACGGCATAGGCAACCCCGTCCGCTAAAATCAGTCTTCCTTCCGCATCCGTGTTCAGAATCTCGATAGTCTTGCCGCCATAGGAGGAAATAATATCTCCCGGCAGCATGGCGTCCGACGAAATCCTGTTCTCGCACATAGGCAGAACCGCCACCGTATTGCGGCGCCCGCCTGCCTTTGCCAGAGCGTACACAGCCCCTGCAACACCGGCTGCCCCGGCCATATCCCCTTTGATCCCGGCCATTGACCCTGCAGGCTTCACACAATACCCGCCAGTATCCACTGTCACGCCTTTCCCCACCAGCGCCGTAACTTCACCGCCTTTTACAGGCAGATAACGAATCACCATGAGGCAGGGCGGAAACTTGCTGCCCTTCCCCACGGTAAGAAGGGCTTCCATCCCCATCTTGGCAAGCTTTGACGCATCATAAATCTCTATTTCCACCGGAAGTCCTTCAAAAAGCGCTTCCACCTCCCGGGCAAACTCCTCCGGCCGCAGCAGATTAGAAGGCTTGCCCACCGCATCCCGGGCAAAACAGATTCCCTGTGCCAATGCCTTCTTCCGGGCAAGTTTCTTGTTATTTTCTTCGGAAGGCTCCATCCCGCATAAGATCACGGAATGGTTTTTTTCCTTCTTTTTTTCCGACTTATAGGAAGCGGGCTGATGGCCTGCCAGATAGATTCCTTCCGCTGCCGCCCCCACAAGCTCCGAATCCTCCCATGCCCCTCCAGCCTTTTCCCCCAGTTCCGCCAGTGAGAAACAGATTTCCTCCGTATAAATCCCTGCTTCCTTCACCGCTTTGGCGCAGATGTTTTTCACTCCGTTTAAGTCTAAGGAGTCCTCTCCCACTCCCACATAAACGCAAAAATCTTCTCCCTGCCCGCTGCACAGAACACGGCTTTCCAGGTACTTTCCTTCAAATAACTTCCCCATACCCTTTTTTGCCGCCTCTTCCTTCGTAAAAAAATACACCGTGCGCTTTTGGGGCACTTCTTCTTTCAATACGACATTTGTCATATTTATGCTCTCCTTCCTATGTCTCTTCCTTCCCCTTCCGCTATCAATCCCGCAAACCTATAAATAGAAGAGAATCTGCGCCACAGACCCCACATTATAACCACAGATCATATAAATACCTCTTCCAGCTTCATCCGTAGACACCGCAAGAGGATATTTTAACTGCCCTGCCCCCATGATCCTTGCAATCTCCTGTGCCGGAGCAAAGCCATCCACCTGATAAAATCCTATATTCCCTGCCGCCCGCAAAACCTTTTCCAGGGTTCCTGCAGGTTTGGGCTTTTCCTTACTTAATAAGAAAATACTTTCCTGATAGTTCTTTACATCGCTGATCCGTTCCAACAATTCGTTCAAAATATGCTCCGTAGGCTCTTCTCCTTCCCGAAGCCAGATATAAGCGGCTTTTTTCCCCTGCCGCAAAAAATCCAGGCAGACATGTCCATGCCCATCCCGCACATCAACCGCAGGAAGGAGCTTTGCCTGCATCTCCCAGGTGACCTCATGCCGCTCTAAGGGGATGATCCTGTCCTCGTTTCCCATCTGGAAATGTAATTCCTTTGCCAATTGATTCCCGCTTGGCAGCCGGACCACCGTAGTAACCCTGTAACAGCCCTGCCTTGCGGTAAAGGAAAGCTCCCCCTTCTCCCATTTTCTCTTTTCCAGGTTTAAAGCGCTGTAACCATCCTCTTCCCAGTACTCCAGGCACCAGTCCGTCCAATAAGTCCAGCTTTTTTCTCCTCCTGCCAACAAGGTGAGCCTGCCGCCTTTTTCCTCCTCAACTTTCCGATCTGCCGGGTGAAATGCACCTTTTTGGTAAAATTCCGCGTTCCCCGTTTCCGGATTCCGGCGGGCAGGGATTCCAAGACTGCGGGCTGCGGCCACAAACAGGTTCTTTTGGTCCGTCCTGCTTCCCCTGCCGCTTTTGTATACCGATAAAGGACACATCCGCAGTATATCATAGGCATCGTTGACGGGCTGCCTTATGCTGCCGCAGACCTCGTTCCAGATCAGGCATGGATCCTTCCGGTACCGCACCGCCGATTCTGCCAGCGCTTCCGCCAGGCTGCGTCTCCAACAGGCTAATTCCTCATATTCTATCCGGGGATTGAGTACACAGGTTACAAAAATATCCTCATTCACACCCTCCCCTCCGGCAAAAGCAAGAGCACATTCCAAATGTTCCTGCAGCACATCCGCCCTGCAGTCATAATAATCCTTCTGTGACAGCGTCTTTAAAAGCTTTAGACGATATGGATCATCATCCATTTCCAAAAAACGGATCACCTCTTCAAAATTTCCGCCTGACATCCTAAGGATCTCCTCCGCTTCCGGGAACCTTCCGCCCCGTGCCGGGTCATAGTAACTTACAATCCGCTGCTGCCGCCTGATCTTTGCAGCCTCCACCTTTTCCTGAAATGCCACAAAGGATTCCGGGCAGATTTCTTCCCCTTCCCTGATACGCCCCTCAGGTGGAAAGAAGTGTTCCTCTACCCATGTCTCCTGGGGCTGTTTCTGAAATTTCACCAAAAGTTCCTCCGGCTTTTTTATCCGCACAAGAGCGCTTCTCTCTAAGCCGTTCCAGAGAGCAGATAAGCGTAGGCTCCCCATCCCTAACCTGGCCCGGATCCTTCCGTTTTCATCCGTACACAGAGTTGCCACTTCTCCAAAATGGGCATAATTTAAAACCGCAAGCCTGACCGCAGCCTTCTCCATGGGCCTGCCTGCTTCATCCACGCAAAGAAATACCACCTCTGCCGTATCCCCGTAGCGGGATGTCACATTGTAATAGGTAACGCCTCCCGCCCTGCCAACCGTCTCCTGCTGCCCCTTCGATTCCCCGAAGGTTCTTCCATGGATCAGCATAGCCTTTGATGCAGGCAGATCAAACCACCCTTTGTTTAATACCGGCTCCGGCTCACATGCACCAAAATACTGCCAGCGCCCATCACACCAAACCTCCACCCAGGCATGGTTGTCATCGCAGTGAGACCATAACGGCGCATACACCTGCCGGGCGGCAATCCCCACGCTGCGAAGCACCGTTACGGCAAAGGTGCTTTCCTCCCCGCACCTCCCGTACCCGCTTTTATAAACGGCAACGGCATTTGCCGTCCGCTCATCCGCCTGATGATATCCTGCATTAGCACAGCACCATAAATTTACCTCAAGGATTGCTTCCTTAAGCGTAAGCCCGCTAAGAAGCGGCATTACCATTTCATAAAACCAATGGCGGCAATCCTCGATCCGCTCACTGTTGACCCGGTACGCCGCCACATTTTCCAAAAAGACCTCCACCGGAAGCTGCCGGCACCAGTCCACACTTTTCCGCAAAAAAAGGGCATGCCGGGCAAAAGCCTCCAGCATCCCCCTGGAAACATCCTCCCTGTCAGCGCAGGGCATGGAGCTTATGTAATAGTCCATGATATCTTCCAGCTGTAAAAGATTCTGTTCCATTTGTATCACCTTTCTTGTTGATTTCTGTATTTAATAAAAGATATGTCCGCCAATCTGTGTTCCGCTGAGCCCGTCGATAGGAGTCCTGAAAAACAAACAGTTCCCCACTGTAGTCTTCCCTGACATGGCTTCGTCCGCCGCCCGGTAACATGCCGCCGTAGCATGATCCTCCGCAAGGGCAAGGGCAAGCCGCCCGCTGGCTACCGGCGAAAACTGTTTCTTCTGGTAAATCACACCCACCACGGTATCCGGGAACACCGAACTCATCACCCGGTTCATAACCACTGCGCCTACCGCTACCTGTCCTTCATAGGGCTGGTTCCCGGCTTCACAGTAGATCAGATTGGCAAGCAGATAACGGTCCCCGTCCGCAAACGTAATCTCGGAGATATCCCGCCATGCGGATTTGGACGCCAGCTCCGAAAGGCGCTTTTCTTCTTCCAACTGCTTTCTAAGCTCCGCTATGCTGTTATTTTGTTCCGCAAGCTTCTTTTCGTATTCCAGCATTTCCGCTTCTGTGCTGGAGATCTCATGCTGATAGGTGGCGATCTTCCCTGAGGTCTGGCTGACCAGCCCGGCGATCTGGCTCTGCTCCGCCTTCACATCCACTTTAAGATCATCCAACTCCTTTTTTTCCCGCTCAAGCTGCGCTTCCTTTTCCTCAATAGCCATCCTGGTTCCCTGAAATTTCTCCAGCTGCTCCCTGTCATACTCGGACAGCTTTTCAATATAGTCACTCCGGTTTAACAGATCCGCAAAATTTGCAGAGCTGAACAACATTTCCATCAGGATGAAATCCCGCTTTTCATACATAAACTGGACTCTCTTTTTCATAGCGGCATACTGAGATGCCTCTGTCTGCCTTGCCTCGTCCAGCTCCTGATTGGTCTTTTCTATCTCCGCATTCTTAAGCGAAATCTGCTCTTCCAACTGGGCAAGGTTTTCACTGATCTGTGTCAGGTCAGAATTTAGGTTATTCAGCTGCCCCTTAAGCCCCTCTGTCGTGTTCTGCAGATTTTCCAGCTCATTTTTGCTTTCGTCAATCTTGCCTTCCGTCTCTTCTTTTTCTTCCTGAGTCTGTTTGATCTTTTCTTCCAACTCAGAAATCTTGTCATTATCGGCATACGCCACAGTGGGAAAAACGCACACCAAAAGAGCCGCCGCAATTACCGCCGCAATCAGCTTTCTCCCTGCTTTTTTCTCCTGCATCACTTGCAAATCACCCCTCGATTTTACTGATTCTCCTTTTATGCTTTTCTTCGTCAGAAAACTCCGTGTCCAAAAAAACATCCACGATCTCCAGAGCCAGATTCTCCCCTACGATTCCCCCTCCTAACGCCAGCACATTCGCATCATTGTGAAGCCTGGTCATCTTAGCCAGATAAGGGTTCGTACAAAGAGCACACCGGATCCCGGGAACCTTATTTGCCGCTATGGAGATGCCGATCCCCGTGGTGCAGACCAAGATCCCTTTTTCACATGCCCCGTCCGCAACCGCCTTGGCTGCCGCCCTGCCAAAATCAGGATAATCACAGGAGTTTTTGTCAAAACATCCGAAATCCTGAACCTCTGTTCCTCTTTCTTTCAAATGCTCCATGATCCGGCATTTCAGATCATATCCGCCATGGTCACTTCCCAATGCGATCATACTCATTCTCCTCCCATTTCCTTTTATATATATCATGTTATAATGTGATCACCTGATATCCTGCCGCTTTTAACAGACGGTTCATAATGGCACACCCTACCCCATGGCCGTCAAAAGCTTCCGCATAGATCACCTGTATTCCTTCATCATCCAGCTCCCTTAAGATACGGAATAAATGCCTTGCAATCTCACTTTCGTCGTTTCGTTTCCCTGGGCATTTCACGCAGTCTGCCTGATAGCCCGCCGCCGTCTCGAACGCCGCGATCACCCCGGTCTTCATGCCTTCCTTCCGATATTCCTTTATTTTTTCATTGATATATGCCGTCACCTGCTCCTTGGGCCCTTCCACGATAGCAAGGCTGCCTTGGGGGGCATAGTGCCTGTATTTCATCCCCGGCGCTTTGGGTTTTATCTGTGGGTCACTGTCAAGGAGCCCCTTGTCCATCTCCACATTTCCGATGGCCTTTACAAGCATCTCTTCCGTAATGTATCCCGGCCTTAAAATCACCGGCACTTCACCGGAAAGATCAACGATAGTCGATTCCAGCCCGATTTCCGACGCTCCTCCGTCCAGGATCATATCCACCCTGCCCCTTAAATCCTCCACCACATATTTTGCCTGGGTAGGACTTGGCCTGCCGGAACGGTTGGCGCTTGGGGCCGCAATGTACCCGCCTGACTCCCGGATCAGTTCCCTTGCGATGGGATCGGAAGGCATCCGCACCGCCACCGTATCAAGCCCGCCTGTGGTGGCATACGGCACACAGGCCGCTTTCTCAAAAATCATGGTAAGAGGGCCCGGCCAGAAACACTTAGCCAGCTTTTCTGCCGCCTTGGGAATCTTTACCGCAATTTCCTTTAAGTCACCAAACTCCGCTATGTGTACAATAAGCGGGTTGTCCGACGGTCTGCCCTTTGCCGCATATATCTTCCCTGAGGAGCTTTCGTTTAACGCATCCCCTCCAAGGCCATAGACCGTCTCCGTAGGAAACGCTACCAGTCCGCCGTTTCGGATAATGTTCCCTGCTTCCTGTATCATCGCCTTATTTATGTTTCTTCTATCTATCTGAACTACTTTTGTATCCATTTTTTGAACTCCTTTTACTACTCTATCATATCTTCTTGATTTTGACTAGTTATTAGGCTTGATTTTATCGTAATCCTATTTTAAAATAAATTTTACGGGATTAACAATTCCCAAAAGCAGAGAAGGAGACCGCCAAATGCAAAAACGAATATTAGTCGTTGACGACGACGCAATGAATTTAAAGAGGACACAAATGATCCTGGAGAAACAATATGATGTCATTCTTGCAGAATCAGGAGAGGAAGCGCTTGATAAGATTATATGCGAAGACATCGACCTGATTCTCCTTGATATAGCGATGCCGGAAATGGACGGCATTGAAACTTTCAAGCGTATGAAAGAATATTCCCTGGATATTCCCGTTATCTTTTTAACAGCGTCCGGGGATGAAGATGACGTGCGCAGCGCAGCAAAACTGGGGGCTGTCAATTATCTGAAAAAGCCTTTCCTTCCTCCGGAGCTGTTAAAACGGGTTGCAATGGGGTTTGAGAAAAAATGAGGGCAAAAGAACAAACAAGCATACATCTGCTTTTAGCCAGTATCGTTACCATATTTGGCGTCATGCTGATCCTGATCACGATCGCTATGTCCTGGGAACCATGGATGATTCCTGTTATTGTGATTGGAAATTCCCTGGTGTGGATTCTCCATATCGGGAGAATGGGGGCTGACACATTTTATGAATGTCTGTGCTCATGCCTTTTGCTGATCGGCTTTTTTTTCTTTGGGGTTCATAATATCATTCTTTATGATATCCCCGCCGTAGCCTGCATGCTGCTGTTAGTGTTTTCCATGTTTAACAAAAAGAGACTGATCTACATGACCATCGGCCTGTATATCCTGGAACTGCTCTATCATTTTTTCATATTACATACCATTGTACATCTCATGAGCATGCAAAACCTGGCGCGTTTAGGCTTTGGCGCTATGATAGTAGCCGCAGCGGCATCAATCGCCATCTACCGGATCAACAGAAGGCAGGAAGATCAAAAAACTCAGGCTGGTATCCTTGCGGATCTGGAAACATCGGGCCGGCAAAATGCGGAATTTTTGTCAAATGTCTCCCATGAACTGCGGACCCCCATCAACATGGTCTTAGGGATCAGCGAAGTCATACTGGAAAAAAATATCTCCCCGGAAGTGCGGGAAGACATGCACTCTATACAACTGGCCGGTAAGCGCCTGTCAAACCAGATCAACAACATGCTTGACTACACGGAAATCGTGGAGGGCACGCTGACTCCTGCCCGGGAAGCTTATATGATCACATCCGTATTAAATGATGTTATCACTATGGCCGCCATGCAAAACAGCCGTCATCAACTGGAAATGGTATTTGATATCGACCCTCAAATGCCCTCCATCCTGATTGGTGATGCGGAAAAAATTTCCCACGTCCTTAAGATCTTGATGGAAAATTCCATCAAATTTACGGAAGAAGGCGGCATCAACCTTTGCGTCGGGTTCCGTCCGGAGAGCTACGGGATCAACCTGACCATCGACATTTATGACACCGGGATTGGTATGACCGATTCCCAGATCACACAAATGTGTGATGATTTTTATCAGGCGGATTCCGGAAGCAGCCGCTTTGCGGGCGGCCTTGGGTTAGGACTCCCCATTGCAAGGGGGCTGCTCCATGCCATGGGCGGCTTTATCTATTTTGACAGCAGCGGCCAGCAAGGCCTGCAGGTCCATATCACCATTCCCCAGGGAGTGGAGGATGACACGCCGGCTCTGGCAATTCCAAACGTGGCACAGCTATGCATCGCATGCTATTTCCGTCCTGAGAAATATAACAGTGACGAAGTACGGAGATTCTATGATAAAATGATCCTCCATATGGTGGAAGGACTTAACATTGAAGGCTATCAGGCCCACAATTTTGACGGACTGCAAAAGCTCCTGAACAACTATTCCATAACCCATGTATTTATTGCTCAATCCGAATATGTGGAAAATGTATCTTATTATGAAGAGTTGACCAATACCCACCGGGTTGTGGTGATTGCGGAAAGAGATTTTGTGCTAAACAGAGAAAGTAAGCTCCTTCTAATTCGTAAGCCCTTTTTTGCCCTTTCTGTGGTAAACCTTCTTAACGGGGAAGTAAGCGAAAACGGATTTGAAGAAGCACAGGCCGCAGGACGGAAACCTTTTTCATGCGTAGATGTCCGTGTTCTTGCGGTGGATGATGAAGAAATGAACCTGGTAGTCGCAAAAGGGGTTTTAGGCAGCTACGGGATACAGGTAGATACCTGTTTAAGCGGCAGGGAGGCAATCGACCGCTGTGCCAGCGTTTCCTATGACATTATTTTCCTTGACCATATGATGCCTGGTTTTGACGGTGTGGAAACCCTAAAGAAAATCCGTGAGATGAAAAACGGACTCTATCAGGATCTGCCGATCATCGCCCTTACCGCAAACACCATAAGCGGCGCAAGAGAAATGTTCCGCAATGAAGGTTTTACGGAATTTATACCCAAACCTATAGAACGCGCCGTCTTAGAACGAGTGCTTCGCAAAGTACTTCCAAAACAGAGTATACAATATGGAACCACACCTGACTCCTTGAATGTCCTTGCAAAACCTTCCGATTCCCCAAAGGAAGCGGAAGTACCCCAAGCCACACCGGCGCCTGATGTTTCAGATGATGCCGAAACGGGCAAGGAGCCAGCCTCTCCCTTTGCCCCTCTGATCCGAATAGGCATTAATGTGCAGATGGGCTTAGATTACTGCTGTGGAGAAGAAGCTTTTTATATGGAAATGCTGCAGATGTTCCAATCACAATGTGAAGAAAAAAAGACAGAGATCATTTCTTTGTACGAAAACGCCAACTGGGCAGACTATGCGATCAAAGTACACGCATTAAAAAGCACCTCTTTGACTATTGGCGCCGAGCTGCTTTCGGAACTGGCCAAAGCACTGGAGGGAGCCGGAAAAAAAGCGGACGAAGCGTATATCCGGCAGCATCATCCCGCACTTCTTTCCCGATATGACGAAGTCTGCGCATGCATTGCCACATTACAATAAAGACAGGAGGAAAACCAGGTGTTAAAAAAATGGATTGAAACAATCTTTGACCATAGAATCAGCCTGAAAGAGCGCATATTCCGCGTGATCACAGGCATATGTATGGTAGCGCTGATCATGATCCTCCCTATGGGGAGGAGCCTTCCCAATCTGCTGATCCTGGCAGGAAGCCTTGCAGGCATTGCGGCAATCGTAAAATTCAGTATCCAAAAGGACTGCATAAACGGCGGGGCTACGGTCATTTCCATACTTCTTCTTTTACTTTTCCCTATCAGCTTTTTTACGGCAGGAGGGTTTTACAGCGGAATGCCTGAATGGTTTGTGCTATGCTTTATTTATATCAGCATCACCTTAGAAGGAAGGCGGAAAATCGTTTTTTTTCTTCTTTGTACTGCTGAAACACTGCTTTGTTACTATATTGCGTTTCGTTTCCCGGAAACCGTTGCACACAGCACACAGCAGCGCTCTTTCTTTGATTCGGCCGCTTCCGTTATACTGGTCGGCCTGTTGACCAGTATCATGCTTTTATTCCTGAAAAAACTTTATGAGGAAGAAAATGAGCTTTCCATACAACAGAAAAAAGAAATCGAAGAGCTGAACAAGGCGGAAAACCACTTTTTCTCCAGCATGAGCCACGAGATCCGTACCCCCATCAACACCATTATCGGGCTGAACGAGATCATCCTACGGGGGGATATTTCGGAAGAAGTTGCCGAGAACGCAAGAAATATCCAGAGTGCCAGCAAAATGCTGCTAACTCTGATCAACGATATCCTTGACTTATCCAAGATTAAATCCGGGAAAATGGAGATCGTAAACGTTTCCTATGAAACAGGAGCGCTTTTTTCGGAAATTGTCAATATGATCTGGATCAAGGCCCGGCAAAAAGGACTGGATTTCCGGCTCCATGTGGATTCCTCAATTCCAAGCATGCTATGCGGTGATGAGGTCCGCATCAAACAGGTCCTTATCAACCTTCTAAACAATGCCGTGAAATATACCAGCGAGGGATCCGTCACTTTATCCATCCGGTGTGAACGTCTTACCTTAAACAGGGTTCGTGTCTGGTATTCCGTGGAGGATACCGGCTTAGGTGTTAAGAAAGAAAATATTCCTTACATATTTAATGCTTTCAAACGAGTGGATGAGGAAAAAAACCGCCACATCGAAGGAACCGGCTTAGGGCTCAGCATTGTCCACCAGCTTGTCGAACTCATGGGCGGAGAAATCAGCGTTAACAGCGTCTATACCAAAGGATCCACTTTCTTAGTCATGCTGGAACAGGATATCGTGGATGATCATGAGCTTGGCACATTTACACTGACTTCCCGTGCCAAGGCCCGTGACGGGGAGCATTACAAGCAAAGCTTTGAGGCTCCGCAGGCACACATTCTTGTAGTGGATGATAATGACATGAACCTGAAGGTGGTACGGAAACTGCTCTCAGAGACAAAAGTCCAGATAGACACAGCATCAAGCGGAGCCGAGTGCCTTAGTTTGACACAAAATATACATTATGACGCCATCTTAATGGACCACCTGATGCCGGAAATGGACGGGATCGAATGTCTTCACGCATTGCGCACACAGCCCGGCGGCCTTTGCCAGGATGTGCCTGTCATTGCACTTACCGCCAATGCCGGAAGCAATAACCAGCTCATCTACCGCAAGGAAGGGTTCAGCGGCTACCTCGCCAAACCGGTCAGCGGTGCTTTGCTGGAAGCGTCCGTCCTAAGCATTCTGCCAAAAGAACTGGTAACATTAAGCGAAGAGACCAGTCAGGCAGAGATTGGAAAAGACGTGTTGATCTTTGAGCAGGCCCAGCGGCTTTCTCTTGTAGTCACCACTGACAGCGTATGCGACCTCCCTGAGTCCTTAAAAAAGGAGTTTAACATCTCCGTATGCCCATACTATATCTGCACCGAACAGGGCCGGTTTTTAGATGAATCAGAAATTCAGGCAGAGGAATTACTCTTACATGTGGCAAATGGAAAAAACGGTTTTTCCCAGCCGCCGGATGTGGAAGACTATGAAAGATTTTTTGCTCAGAAACTGACGGAAGCCCAGAATGTGATCCATATTACTATGGCCAAACATGCCAGCCAAGGATACTACAACGCCCTTGAGGCTGCCAAATCCTTTGAAAACGTCACTGTGTTGGATTCCGGCCATCTTTCCAGCAGCCTCGGCCTGTCAGTGCTATATGCTGCCTCCATGGCGGAAAACCATGCCTCTAAAGCAGACATTGTCAATACTGTAAAAAGATTAAAATACTATATTTCTTCCGCTTTCGTCATTGACAGTACTCATATGATGTGCCAGGCAGGAAGGATCCCCAAGCGAATTCAAATCCTTTGCGATGCGCTGCTTATGCATCCGATCATCAGCCTGCGTCAAAGCAGGATGGTGGTAAGCGGTATGGCATTAGGTGATTTTACACATATTGCTAAGCACTACGTCCGAAAAATGCTGATAAGCTCCAGAAACATTGACCGCCGCATCCTATTTATCACCTATTCCGGCATGGACGAGGAAAAGCTAAAGTATATTCAGGCCCTGGTCCGGCAATATTGTCCTTTTGAACGGATCTACCTGCAAAAAGCTTCTTCCGCCGTTGCCTGCAACTGCGGGCCTGGTTCTTTCGGTCTGTTGTTCATGAGAAAAAATGAAGCCATCATTTCTTATTCCGGGGCTTCCAATCCGAATTAAGTAAATCAGCCTTAGAAACAATCAGGCGCCAAACTACAGCTTCCTGTAATTTGGCGCCATTTTATTCCTTCTGGCTTAAATATTTCATGATTCCCATGTGGATATTCCACGCAAGCTTCTCCTGATATACCTCATCGGAAAGCTTTGCCGCTTCTTCCCGGTTTGACAAAAAGCCACACTCCACGATTACAATGGGCTTAGAAGTCTTTTTCAATAAAAAATAACTGTCATTGCCCTTTGCTTCCCTTTTATTATCCGGCTCCAATTCCCTTAACTGCTCCTGCAGCGCTTCCGCAAGCTGCCTGCTCTTTTCACTGGTGGAATAATAAAAGACCTGGCCGCCCTTGACATATTCCTCGTGGTAACTGTTCTGATGGATACTCACTACCATAACCGCATCACTGGCTTCTATGATCTCCAGCCGCCTTTTCATGTCCTGAACCTTCTTATTGGAAGCATCTTCGTCATACAGCCCCTTTTCTCCTTCTCTGGTCATAATGACTTCTATGCCTTCCGCCTGCAGAAACTGCTTTAACAATTTGGCTATCTTTAAGTTAATGTCCTTTTCTAACTGGTCATTCACCCCCACCTTGCCGGGGTCTACCCCTCCATGACCCGCATCCACCACCACGCAGATTTTTTCTTGCTTCTCCACCTGCATGGTGCTTACGTAAACAGCCCCCTCTCTTGCCACAAAAAACATAGACACCAGTAAGATGCCTGCCATGATAAACTGCAATACACGCTGATACTTATCTGACATATTGATTGCTCCCATAACGCAAAGCCCCATGGAACGGACATATTCCCTGGCAGCTTCTTAAGCTTTACTTCATGTATATGCCCTAAGCACAGCACTCATTCTCTTTCACTTATCGGTTCATGTATTCTTCTATCTTATCCCATACGACAGGCTTCTCAAATCCCAGCCGCCAGCTTGCAAGCCCTGCGATCTGATACTTGTCCATGATATTTAACTTCACTTCAATGGAGCTTTCATCCTCCAGCCAAACCTGGAACAGACTTCCATCTTCCGTGTATTCACCATAATTCTGGCAGGTCTCCTCATTCCACTCTACTGTTATATTGTGAGCCCTGACATATTCTTCCGCCGCGTCCATGCCAACTGCCTTGCTGCCGATGGCGCCGTCCTTCGTCTCCCAGATTCTGGTATAAAAGGGAACCGCATTGATCACCTTCTCCGGCGGAACTTGCGCTACCGTCTGCGCAATTCCTTCTTCCACAAAATTGATGGATGCCACACTCCCGGCTTCCCGGCTTCCCGCATAATGTTCATCATACCCCATGATGATCACATAATCCGCAACAATGCCCTGCTCTGTCCTGTTATAATGATCCGTTCCGCCCATAGGCACATAATTATCAATGGACAGAACCAGTCCGTTTTTCCTGCAGGGGATAGACAATTCCCTGATAAACTGGATAAAATGTTCCCCACAGTCTGCGCTGATCTGCTCAAAGTCCACGTTGATCCCGTCAAGCCCATAGTTAAGGGCTTCGTTCACAAGGCCGTCTATCAGCTTCGCCCGGGTTGTGGTGGAGGACAAAATCTGATACATATCAATGCTGTCTTTATATTCAATATTTTCCACAAGTCCCCAGACTTCCATTCCCATGCCATGGACTTTGTCCACATAAGACTGGGTGGCAAAGCTGGTAAATCCCCCTTCGTTGTCATTTAATTTAAACCAGGTGGGTGAAATCACGGTCAACCCCTTGGTGTCAGCCGTCACTTCATCTAACGTGTCATTCCCCGCCGTTCCCGCAACCACATGCCAGCCCAGGTTCACTTTGCCCTGCCTTGTCTGGCTGGTATATACCGGTTCTTCGTAATCCTCCACCGGGATCGGCATCTCTACCCGGATATTCTGGAGCCTTTTATTCTCCACATAACCTATGACACTGTCCATGGTCTTTACCTTGCTCCAGGTTTCCATCTGCTCTAACAGGATCACCTTATCACCGGCATTTAAGTCCTCAAGCACCTCGCTCTTAACGCCTCCAAGGATTCTCACTGCCGTATCTTTTTTGATCTCCGCAATCTGACGGTCATCCCATTTTGTATAAATCTGCAGCCTGTCAGGCTCCTGAAACCCTTCATAAGAAAAATTGGTGTATTGTTTGATATAGTCTAAGGCAACATAAAGGACATCACCCTGGTAAAGTGCCGGCTTATAGGAAAGCGTCCTTGTGCCATTTTGATCCGTCATTTCACTGCTCCCTATCTTAGTCCGGATGATATCGTCCGGCACCGTATACAGCAGCAGACCCTCGCCCTTATCCTCATAAAAGCGCTGGTTAAAGTACTTATGGACGGTGTTCAGATCCACATAGTACACGCCGTCAAAAAGCTTTGCACGTTCTTCCGCCATTTCATCCTGTAATACAATGGCTACATCCGCCTCACCTGACATGTTAAAATAGGCGGACAAATCCGCACGCTCTTTTGAATAGGAATATTTGTTCCACAATGTTGCGCCAACGCTCACGCCCCCAATCACGATAATAAGGACGATGGCGATCACAACAGGAAGTATTTTTTTCTTCATCCTGTAATCCTCCAATCGCCCTATATTATAGCAGACTATTTCTACACCGTCATTACCAATTTTGACTTTTTACAACAAAAATATGCCAGTGCAGGGCCGCCGCAGCTGTTTGCATGTTCTTCGTTAATAGGGGCTTTCTGTTTCCAAAACCTACGGCGCCCGCATCGGCTAAGGAGGCAATCATCTCCCGACAACCAGATCGTATCTGATTTCTTTTAAATTTCCCTTCCCGTCAGTCACATAGTCAGGCATATAGACTGTATCTTCTCTTACACAATTTTCTATAATATAATCCGTCGTGGACGGAGCACCATCTAAGTACAGCTTTACGCCTGTCCGCTCCATGCGTTCTAACTGTGACTTTAAAGGTTCATACTCGGCATATTCTTTCAATTTTTCTCCCATCCGTTCCGATTTTCAGCAATTTCCAAAAGGATCCGTGATATGTTCTGCCAAAAAAAATTTATTACGGAACTGATTATACTTTTCTTAATAATGACGATAATAAAAACAGATAAGATGCCGGGTACGTATCCAAATAAATTTACCGCTGCGAACATCCATATTAGGGTGAATTATAACTGAAGTGTTTCAGGTGATTTGTTCGCGACAGGCACGCTGCCTGTAAGACAATATTTTCTCTTTCCGCTTCTGCGGACAGAAAAAAATTATTTGATTAATTTGCTCAGATTCGTGTTACAATGATTAAAAACATGCCTCCTTCTGATACTTTATTTACCCGGAAGCATCTTACATGGATAATTATAGTACTTATTGCCAAATTATGCAAGTGTAATTTTTATTTTTTTATTTATTTTTAACAAACACTTCTAAAAAGCAGAAATTTAGGCTGATTTTATAAAATTTTTTTAAACAGTTTTCCTGCCCTCTTGACTTAAATTCATTCAAAGTATAATATATTTTTAAGCGGGCACATTTTTTTAATCATTTTGTGTCACCAAACAGCAGGATAACAGTATCTTATTATAGTAAGGATGTGATGATATGAAGATAGAAAAAGTAAACGATCACCAAATTCGCTGTACACTGACCAGAGAAGATCTGGCGGACAGAGAATTAAAACTCAGTGAACTTGCTTACGGTACCGAAAAAGCCAAAGATTTATTCCGCGACATGATGCAGCAGGCATCTTTTGAATTTGGATTTGAAGCGGAAGATATTCCATTAATGATAGAAGCCATTCCGTTAAATTCCGAATGTATCGTCCTGATCATCACGAAAGTGGAAGACCCGGACGAACTGGATACGCGTTTTTCCAAGTTCGCCCCTTCTGTCCATCAAGATGACGGCACTTTAGATGAAGTGTTAGACGGCATTAGTGAAGGCGCAGACGATGTCCTTGATCTTTTCAAACGGCTTCAAAACGGGCGTCATTCCGGTTCTTCGGATACTACGGTCCAGGATGAGGAATCTCCGGAAAACGGTAAGCGTTCTTTTAAGAATGCCCTCCAGAAAAAACTTTCTGATACCTCAGTTCCCATAGAGCTTACCAGGATTTACTCTTTTAGGAACCTTCGGGAAGTGACTTCCGTATCCCATGTGCTTTCCGGGTTTTACAACGGCTTCAATTCCTTATACAAACAGCAGGACGGCATTTTTCTTCTGGTAGTGTCCAAAAGCGAACACACACCGATAGATTTCAATAAAGTCTGCAATATCCTTTCGGAATACGGCAACGGCATTAAGACCGTTCCGGCCTCGGAAGCATATCTGGAAGAGCATTTTGAACCCATCATCAAGGACTCTGCGCTGCAGTCATTGTCCTGTATCTAAGAGAAGAAACATTGGCGCCGCTTTACTGCGGCGTCTTTTTTATGCACGCCACGCGGCAGCACGATTATCTTATTTTATGAAAGTTTTCCCGATTCTCAATGCTGGTTTATGCGAAAAATATGCATAATTATAAAAAAGTGTTTGTTTTTTTCCTTTTTTAGTGCTAAAATAAATTGTTTCACGAAAGCGAAAGGAGTATTCTTATGAAAAATCTGAACAAAAGGGTCCTTGCCGGCGCAGGCATTCTGTCTGCCTGTATGCTTTTTACACCCCTTAATGCCTTTGCCGCGGAAGATGCTGCGCTTCCATCCATGTATGCCACCTTCTGGGCACTGGTTCCGCCTATCGTAGCCATCCTGCTGGCGCTGATCACGAAAGAGGTCTACAGTTCCCTGTTTATCGGGATATTGGTTGGCGGCCTGTTTTTTTCAAACTTTAGTTTTGAAGGCACTGTCATGCATATATTTAACGACGGTTTCATCGCTGTCCTTTCCGACAGCTATAACGTGGGAATTTTAGTCTTCCTTGTGATCTTAGGCGCTATGGTAAGCCTGATGAACCGTGCCGGAGGCTCCGCTGCCTTCGGAGAAGCGGCCAAGAAAAAAATTAAATCCCGTGCCGGAGCACAGCTTGCCACTGTCGCCCTGGGGGTACTGATCTTTATTGATGACTACTTCAACTGCCTCACCGTTGGCAGCGTGATGAAACCTGTCACGGACCAGCATAAAATATCCCGTGCCAAACTGGCATATCTGATCGATGCCACCGCGGCACCCATATGTATCATAGCGCCTATCTCCTCTTGGGCCGCTGCGGTATCCGGTTTTGTGGAAGGGGAGGACGGCTTTTCCATTTTTATCCGCGCAATCCCTTACAACTACTATGCATTGCTGACTATCGTGATGATGATCGCCATGATCTTACTGAAAATTGAATTTGGCTCTATGCGCACCCATGAGATCAACGCGCAAAAAGGCGACTTATTTACATCCGGCGAGTCCTCTGCTCCCGGAGAAGAATCCGTGCCCGCGGGAACAAAGGGGAAAGTGATCGACCTTGTGATTCCCATTATCACATTGATCATCTGCTGCGTGATCGGCATGATCTACACCGGCGGCTTTTTCGACGGGGAAAGCTTTGTATCCTCTTTCTCCAACTCCGATGCGTCGGTAGGCCTTGCTTTAGGCAGTATTTTTGCCATGATCATCACCATTATTGTTTATCTGTGCCGGAGAGTTCTTTCCTTTACGGAATGTATGGAATGCCTTCCTTCCGGTTTTAAGGCAATGGTTCCCGCCATTCTGATCCTTACTTTTGCATGGACCCTTAAGGCTATGACTGACAGTTTAGGGGCTGCGATATTCGTTGCAACTGTCATGGAAAGCAGCGCGAAGGGCCTTATGATGTTCCTTCCCGCTATCATCTTCCTTGTAGGATGCTTTCTTGCATTCTCCACAGGAACCTCATGGGGTACCTTCGGAATCCTGATCCCCATCGTGGTAGCAGTATTTGCGAACACCAACCCACAGTTGATGATCATTTCCATATCCGCCTGCATGGCAGGGGCCGTTTGTGGAGACCATTGCTCTCCCATTTCGGATACCACCATCATGGCAAGTGCGGGCGCACAGTGCAACCACGTAAACCACGTGGCTACCCAGCTTCCTTATGCGCTGGTTGCCGCAGCCGTTTCCTTTGTCACTTATCTGGTTGCCGGCTTCACCCAAAACCCCTGGATCAGTCTCCCTGTTGGGATCATCCTGATGCTGGGCGTATTGTTCGTGATCAAGTTTTGCACACCTTCTAAGGCAGCTTAATAATAAGAAGCCATACATAAAGAGGAGACTGTAAGCCAATACCACCGGCCTTTCAGTCTCCTCTTTTGCTTCATCCGACAATGATCTCTCCGTTCCTTACATTTATAACGCCTCAATCTTCGCCATCAAATCGTTAATATCCATCCCATGGACCATTGCCGCCTCCTCAAGGCTTTCCCCCTGTGCGGAAGGGCATCCCAGACAATGCATCCCCGCTTCCATTAATATAGGCGCAACTGCAGGGTTTGTCCTTAAAATCTCACCAATCGTCATGTCTTTAGTAATCTGTGCCATATCCTATAACCTCCTTAAATTCTACTATGTGGAACTTCTACAGTATAATACTTTACCCGATTTCTGGCAAGACTAAACCCGGACGGCATTTTTTACAAAAGATTTCTAAAATTTCTGTTAAATCCGTACTTTGTTCATAAAAAAGTACACTCTTTACCTTGACTGTTTCTCACCTTGTAACATATAATGAAACTACGGTAAAAGCATAGTTTTTTATGCAATAATAAATAATAAAATTATAGGAGGCTTACGCAAAATGAGACCAGAATGGACAGATTTTGTAGGCGGCAAGTGGGAGAACGAGGTTAACGTACGTGACTTCATTCAGAAAAACTATCATCCTTATGAGGGTGATGATTCCTTCTTGGCTGAGCCTACACAAAACACAAAAGATTTATGGCAGATGGTACTTGATTTACAGAAAAAGGAACGTGAGGCAGGCGGTGTCCTTGATATGGATACCAAGGTAGTATCTACTATCACATCCCACGGACCTGGCTACCTTGACAAGTCCAAAGAGACCATCGTTGGTTTCCAGACGGACGCTCCCTTTAAGCGTTCCCTGCAGCCTTACGGCGGTATCAGAATGGCAGAGAAGGCATGCGCTGACAACGGTTATGAAGTAGATCCTGAAATCAGCGAATTTTTCTCCACACACAGGAAAACACACAATGCAGGCTGCTTTGATGCTTACAACGCAGAAATGAGAGCTTGCCGTTCCGCACATATCATCACAGGTCTTCCGGATGCTTACGGGCGTGGACGTATCATTGGCGACTACAGACGTGTTGCTCTTTATGGTATTGATCGTCTGATCGAAGACAAGATAGCACAGAAAGATTCTACCGGACGTGTGATGACCGATGACGTGATCCGCCTTCGTGAAGAGCTTTCCGAGCAGATGGTAGCATTAAAGCTGATGAAAGAAATGGCTGCATCTTATGGCTGTGACATTTCCAAACCAGCTACCAACGTAAAAGAAGCGATCCAGGCTACTTACTTTGGATATCTGTGTTCCGTTAAGGAGCAGAATGGTGCGGCTATGTCACTTGGACGTACTTCCACCTTCCTTGACTGCTACGCAGAAAGAGACCTTGCAAACGGAACCTTTACCGAGCAGGAGATCCAGGAATTTGTTGACCACTTCATTATGAAGCTTCGCTGCGTGAAATTTGCGCGTACACCTGAGTACAACCAGATCTTCGCAGGCGATCCTGTATGGGTAACCGAATCCCTTGGTGGTGTTGGTGTTGACGGCCGTCATTTAGTTACAAAGATGAGCTTCCGTTATCTGCACACATTGACCAACTTAGGACCCAGCCCGGAGCCTAACCTTACCGTTCTTTGGTCTACAAGACTTCCTGAAAACTGGAAGAAATACTGTGCTAAGATGTCTATCCAGACTTCTTCCATCCAGTATGAAAACGATGACCTTATGAGAGTCACACATGGCGATGACTACGGTATCGCATGCTGCGTATCTTCCATGGTCATTGGTAAGGAAATGCAGTTCTTCGGCGCAAGGGCTAACCTTGCTAAATGTCTGCTTTACGCTTTAAACGGCGGTGTGGACGAAGTGACCAAGAAACAGGTTGGACCGAAATACCGTCCTGTTACAGGCGATGTGCTTGATTATGATGATGTATACAGCAAGTTCATTGACATGTTAGAGTGGCAGGCAGATGTGTATGTAAACACACTGAACATCATCCACTATATGCATGACAAATACTGCTATGAGAGAGCAGAGATGGCTCTTCATGACAGGGATGTTAAGCGCTACTTCGCAACCGGTGTTGCAGGACTTTCCATCGTAGCTGACTCCTTATCCGCAATCAAGTACGCTAAGGTTGAGGTAGTAAGGGATGAAGACGGCATCATTGTTGACTTCAAGACTACTGGCGAATTCCCGAAATATGGTAATGACGATGACCGCGTAGACGCTATCGCACAGGATGTTGTACACAAATTCATGACAGCGATCAGAAGACACCACACCTACAGGAACGGTGTTCCTACAACTTCCATCCTTACCATTACTTCTAACGTAACCTATGGTAAGGCTACAGGTAACACACCTGACGGACGTAAGAAAGGACAGCCTTTCGCACCCGGCGCTAACCCGATGCACGGACGTGATACCCACGGTGCAGTAGCTTCCTTATCTTCCGTATCCAAGCTTCCTTTCAATGATGCGCAGGATGGTATCTCTAATACCTTCACCATCATTCCCGGGGCACTTGGAAAGGAAGATACCGTGTTTGCAGGTGACATTGAGCTTGACTTGAACAAATAAGAAGCAAACGCGGTGTGTTTGCAGGTGACATTGAGCTTGACCTGAATAAATAATATAAATGACTACAGTAACTTAACACAACCCATCTTCAGGAGGTACACGAAATGGATGAGAAAACGATGATTGACGATCTTGTGAAAATGCTGGATTCCGGTATGGCAATGGGTGTAGGGCATGTAAATGTGGACACCAGCGCCATCGAAGAACAATCCAAAACAGTTCAGACAATGGGATGCACGGATTGTTCCAGAACCCCTCTGGCATGCAGTGTGCCTACCCTGGAAGACGGGCTGGATGATTTTCACTAATTTTAAAGGAGGATAATTACCATGGCAACAAATAGTGCTCAGGTAGATAACCTGGTATCATTATTAGATGGTTACGCAACAAAAGGCGGACATCATCTCAACGTTAACGTATTAAACAGAGACATGTTACTGGATGCACAGAAGCATCCCGAGAACTACCCTCAGCTTACCATCCGCGTTTCCGGATATGCAGTTAACTTCATTAAGTTAACTCCCGAACAGCAGGCTGACGTTATTTCCCGTACTTTCCATGAATCTATCTAATGAGATCAAAAGGCTGCACATTTTATGTGCAGCCTTTTTGCTCCATAGCAAAAGTCTTATCACTATCAAGTGTTAAAGATCCCTTTGAAACTCCAAAAGATCCCCCGGCTGACAGTCCAGCACGTCGCAGATTGCATTTAATGTGGAAAACCGGATCGCGCTGACCTTGCCCGTCTTGATATTGGAAAGGTTTACGTTGGCAATGCCAACCTTTTCCGCCAGTTCATTTAAAGAAATCTTCCGATCCGCCATCATCCTGTCTAATCTTAAAATAATTGCCATAAACACACCTGTTCCTTTCATCCCTGCGCACTACAAGGTTTCATCCGACTGTCTTTGCAGCTCGCAGCCATATTCAAAAATATGCAGTACGCACCACATGGAAAAACCGATGATCACGCCCATCAAAAGGCTGCTGCGGAGGGCAAAGAGCGTTGTCAACACAAACACAACTTTCAGACTTTTCACGATTTCCGGCCGGAAGGGCGAATAGCTCTCCCTGATATCCGTAAACACCTTAGCTAAAAAGTGCATGATAATGGAAAAGCCAATCAAAACGATCCCCATCACAATCATATAGACCCCTAATGTCAAGGACACAGAATCCACTTTTGCCAGATTAAGCGCGCCTTCCAAAAAACCGCCAACATTAACGAAAAGCTCATCTGCCGTCACTTCCCCTTCCGCTAACGCCTGGGCAAGTCTTTGATCCAGATAATTTTTCGTGCCAATAAACCCACACCCGCACACGATCGTGACCACCGACATTACAATGAAAAAAATCTTGGCAAATTTGACGATACTTCCTGCCGTCTTGCTGGCCTTCTGAATCTTTTGAATTTTTACATTACTAACATTCATTTTCATCCCCCACTCCTTATCTACAATATTATTATGAATAGATAATAAACCATGCAATTATGTTTGTCAATAATTATTTAACGTTTATCATTAAATTTTTAACTTTATATATATATTGTGATATTATTTTATTTTTGGTATACTATATTCATTAGGAAAATCTTCGATAAGGAAACCAGAAAGGAGACTATATATGCAAGGCAGAATACACTCATTAGAAAGTTTTGGTACGGTAGACGGGCCCGGCACACGGTTTGTCGTGTTTGTACAGGGATGTCCTATGCGCTGTGCTTATTGCCATAACCCGGACACATGGCCGATGACCGGCGGCACCATGATGGAACCGGAAGAAATTTATGAACAATATAAGCGGAATGAAAGCTTTTATACCAAAGGCGGGCTTACCGTCACCGGCGGGGAACCGCTCATGCAGGTGGATTTCCTGATCGACCTTTTTACTCTAGCCAAAAAAGACAATGTCCATACCTGCATCGATTCTTCCGGAATTGCCTTTAAGCCGGACAACAAGCCCTTTATTGAAAAGCTGGACAGGTTAATGAAACTGACCGACCTTGTGATGCTGGACATCAAACACATTGATCCTGAAAAACACAAAGAACTGACCAGCCAGCCAAATGACGGCATACTGGCATTTGCCTCTTACCTGAATGAAAGAGGCGTGGATATGTGGATCCGCCATGTGGTGGTTCCCGGCATTACCGATGATGAAAAATACCTCTTTGAACTTGGTTATTTTATCGGCCAGTTTTCCAACCTGAAGGCTTTGGATGTGCTCCCCTATCACACGATGGGCGAAACCAAGTACCAAAAATTAGGGATCCCCTACAAATTAAAAGGCATCCCGGCCATGGAAAAGGACAAAGTGATCGAAAAGAAAGAAATCATCTTAAACGGTATCCGTAAACGCCGGGAAGAATAATTTTATGCTTGTATTCCCTATACTTTTATATTAAAATAAATAGCATAGGTATAAATAAGGAGGATATGATTATGGCATTTGTAATTAGTGACGCTTGTATTTCTTGTGGCGCATGCGCTGGGCAGTGTCCCGTAGGCGCTATTTCTGAAGGTGATGGGAAGTTTGAGATTGACCCTAACACCTGCATCAGCTGCGGTTCCTGCGCTGGCGGATGTCCTGTAGGCGCTATTTCCGAAGAATAGGAGATTACGGGTTCAAGCGTTCGGTCAAGTGACTGAACGCTTTTTTCCTGCAAATTTTTTCATAAACAAACCTTTTTCCAACCTCTTTTTTTCCTTTGGTGCTTTTTCCTTCCTGAGACTTCGGGAACGCAAAAGTTCGTCGATCTGCTTAAAGTGTTCTTCCTCTTTCTGGCTTCGCTCCTTTTCTCTTGCTTCGTCCTTTTCTTCCTGAAGCCGGAACTGATAATCAATTTCTTTCAAGATACTGTTTTTCATGTCTTTGTAGATCTCCTCGTTATTGCTCTGGACAGCCTCCGCAATCATATCTTTAAGAAGCTGCTGCAGCCGCAGGCTCTTTTGCTCTCTGGACTCTTCATGGGCAGCAAGAGACTTCTCCGTCATGGGAAGGATCTCCCCCTTTTTCACCATCAGAACATGACGCTTTTCCATTTCCCCTTCCCCGGTAAAGGGCTCCTTCTCCAAAAGATCCATAGGCTCCTTTAACGTACCGCTTTTTAAAATGCTCTTAATCCCCTTTAACTGAATACCTTTTTCCTTCAATTCTTTAATTCTACGGAACTGGCCCAGATCCTCTTCCGTATAAAAGCGATGCCCCATTTCATTTCGTTTTACCGGAAGTTCCAATTCTTCTTCCCAATAGCGCAGCACATGCGCCTCCACCTTGACCTGCTTTGCAGCATCGGAAATCATGTAAATTTTTTCTGCCTGTTTCATTTAAAATCTCCTTTCCTTTTCCCTTATATTTCAAAAGAGGACATGCCACCTAAGGCCTGTCCTCTTTTGTAGTGTCGTTATCTTTGAAGATTTGCAAATTTAGTATAATCCGGCAGCCATACCAGCTCCACGGTACCGATCGGACCGTTTCTCTGCTTGGCTATCAGGATTTCCGCAATCCCTTTTCTTTCTGTATCTTTATTATAATAATCATCCCTGTAGATAAACATGACCACGTCCGCGTCCTGCTCGATCGCACCGGATTCTCGCAGGTCAGAAAGCATGGGCCTGTGATCCGGCCTTTGTTCCACCGCACGGCTAAGCTGTGAAAGTGCCACCACCGGCACATTCAATTCCCTGGCAAGGGCTTTTAAGGAACGTGAAATATCCGATATCTCCTGCTGCCTGGAATCAGACCCTCGCCCGCTGCCGCTCATCAACTGCAGATAATCGATAATGATGATCTGCAGGTTATGCTCCAACTTGTACTTCCGACACTTGGAACGCAGCTCGGAAATGCTGATTCCCGGAGTGTCATCAATGATCAGGTTGGATTTCCCGATAACGCCCGCACTCTCGATCAGCTTTTCCCACTCTGCGTCCGAAAGATTCCCGGTACGCAAATGCTGGGAGTCTACCCGCGATTCCAGGGAAAAAAGACGATTCACAAGCTGCTCCTTACTCATTTCCAGGCTGAAGATAGCAACCGTCTGATTTGATTTAAACGCCATATACTGTGCAATGTTCAAAACAAATGCCGTTTTCCCCATGGAAGGCCTTGCCGCCACCAAGATAAGATCCGACGGTTGCAGTCCTGCCGTCTTGTAATCCAAATCAATAAACCCGGTGGCAAGCCCGGTAACATTTCCGGTATTTTTAGACGCCTTTTCTATCTTGTCCATTGCGTTCATGACCACCTGTCTGATAGGCACGAACTCGCCGGTATTCCTCTTCTGAACCAGTTCAAAGATACGCTTTTCCGTATCTTCCAAGATGACCTCAAGACTTTCTTTCCCCGTATAACAGGTATTTGCAATTTCTTCATTCAGGCGGATCAATTTCCTTAAAGTAGCCTTTTCCGCCACAATGTTTGCATAAAATTTAATATTAGCCGATGTAGGAAGCCCCGTAACAAGCGCTGCGATAAATTCCAGACTGCTGGTTTCCGGCGGCACATCTTTTTCTTTCAGCCGGTCCTGCAAGGTCACAGGGTCTACCGGTTTTCCCTCGTCATTTAACTCCACCATGGCGTCAAACACCACGCCATACTGTTTACTATAAAAATCATCCCCGCATATCAACTCTGAAGCGACCGTGATTGCCTCCCTGTCCACGATCATCGCACCGATCACCGACTGCTCAGCTTCTATGCTGTGGGGTAATACCCTTTTTAAGAGGGCTTCTTCTTCTGCTGCCATTGCCCTTTAGTCCTTCCAACAAACACCCTTATAATTCCGTCACTTTAACCTTTAATCTCCCTGTCACCTTGGGATGGAGCTTAACCCCCACCTCAAAAACCCCAAAGCTTTTGATCGGCTCCGGAAGGATGATCTTCTTTTTATCAATTTCCCTGCCGCACTGTTCCTTATAACTCCGTGCAATTTCCTTGGAGGAGACAGAACCAAATGTCCTTCCGCCTTCCCCGGCCTTTATTGAGACGGTAACCTGATCTTTTTCCATCAGCTCTGCCATTGCCTTTGCCGCATCAAGGTTTTCCTGCTCCTTTTTTTCTTTGTTGGCGTTCTGGAGTTTCAGATCATTCATATTCTTGCCGTTCGCTTCCACACCCAGCTTCTTTGGCAGCACGAAATTTCTCGCATATCCGTCGCTTACCTCTACCACCTCTCCCTTTTTTCCTAACTTCTTCACATCTTCCAATAAAATAATCTTCATCTCTATCCCTTTCTTTCGTCTGATTTATTCTGCCGGCACAATATGTGCATCTTCGCCGTTTCCGCTAAACCGCAAGGTCGCCTTCCGCAATCATTTTATCCAACGTTCCCTTTAAGATACCAATCCCCTCAAAAATGGACACTCCGTTTAACTGACAGCCCGCTGCGCTCAAATGGCCGCCGCCCCCCATCTTTTCCATGATGACCTGGACATTAACCTCGTCAATAGAGCGGGCACTGACGAAGATCTGATTCTGATATTCCGTCAATACAAAACTCGCCTTTACTCCCCGTATATTTAACAGCTCGTTGGCCGCCTGGGCTCCCATGACGGTAGGACTTTCAATCCCTTCACTGCTGCAGGTTGACACTGCAAAAACATCCCGGTAAATTTCCGCTTGGCTGACCGCATCCGCTTTCGTCTTATACTCAATCGCTTCCTCTCTGAAAAGCTTCCGGACTCTGGTCACGTCCGCCCCGTTCCTGCGCAGAAACGCCGCAGCCTCGAAGGTCCTCACACCAGTCTTTGTCATGAAATTACTGGTGTCTATCATGATGCCGGAATACATGCAATCCGCTTCTTCCGGAGAGATTTTAATGCTTTCCCCGATATACTGCAAAATCTCGGAAACCATCTCACACGCCGAGGAAGCATAGGCTTCCACGTAAGACAGCGTCGCATTTTCAACAACTTCCGTTCCCTGCCTGTGGTGGTCCAGCACTACGATCGATTTACAAAGGCGTAAAAGCTCCGGACATTCCGTGATCGACGGCTTGTTTACATCCACTACCACCAAAACGGTATTGCTCCCTGCAAGCTCGATGGCCTGCTGGCTCCCAATGATCATATCTTCCTGATAATCCTCATGATTCTTAAAGGATTCCACCATTGGCCGCAGGGAAGTGCTGATATCATTAAGGACGATATAGGCCTTTCTCTCTAACGTGGTGGAAATCCTGTAAATCCCAACAGCCGCACCAAAGCTGTCCACATCCGCCATCCGGTGTCCCATGATCAATACCTTTTCCTTGCCTGTGATAATTTCACGGAGCGCCTGTGCCTTAACCCTGGCTTTCACTCTGGTACTCTTTTCCACCTGCTGGCTCTTTCCGCCAAAATATGTGATCTCCTGAGGTGTCTTCATAACCGCCTGATCGCCGCCCCTTCCCAGAGCAAGCTCAATAGCGTTTCTGGCAAACTCAAAGTTCTGAGCATAGGTCAGTCCGTCAAGCCCCATGCCGATACTTATGGTCACCGCCATCTCGTTTCCAATATTGACCGTCTTGACCTCGTCCAACAGGTCAAACCTGCTTTCCCGAAGAAGCACCGTTGCTTTCTTACGCAGGATCACCATATATTTATCTTTTTCCAGTTTCTTGCAAATCCCGTCCAAAGCCGAAACATACTTGTTCACCTTCCGATCGATCAATGCCACCAGCAGGGAACGGCGTACTTCCTCCACACTGTCTAAGGCCTCATCATAATTATCCAGATAGATCAACCCTACCGCCAGACTCTGGTCATCCACTTCCTGAAGGGCGATCCTAAGAGCCGTCTCATCAAACAGATAAAACGCAATCAGGTATCCGCTAAAATTTTCCCCGTCTACAATATCGCTGCTGACCAGCATGTCCTCCAATGAGATTTTCCTCATTTTGGCCACATAATTACTGTTTTCGTAGACGATATCCAATTCTGACCTCTCCTGCTCTCCGGGAAGACGCTCCCTGGTCACGGACGGAAAAAGCGACGTGATCGATTTCCTGTACCCCTTATCCTTATGTACTACCTTTTCAAAAGCTTCATTGGTCCAGACAATCTTACCTCCATCATCCAGCATGGCATAAGGAATTTCCAATTCCCTAAGCAGCACCTTCTGGATCTGCCCATATTGGGTTGCAAAGCTGACCAGCTCATTGATAATCACCGGTTTGTTATAAAACTGCAGTGATAAGACCACCGCAAAATAAAGCAGCACAAAACAGGTCACGACTAACCCTGACGGAATGTTGATCAAATATACCACCAGGTTCACGACTGCAAGTAATAAACCAAGGTACAAGGAAGTCTGCATGTACTTTTTCAGCCTTCCCTTTAACTTCATCTTACTTTTTAATGGAGCCATTTCCAGAAATACCCTTCTTTAATCCTTTTGTGATAAGTAACAGCAAACGGCAAATTCCCCCACCATTTACTATATATACCAAATTATTATATCATTTTTCTGCCCAGGTTTCCACATGATTCTGCAAGAGGTTTTCGACAACTCATTTCGAAAGTATCTTTAAATATGTCAAAAAGATAAAAAAACCGACATTCCGCCCTTTAATAAGCTAAAAACGGCTGCCCTCAGGCAGCCGTCCTTCATCTGAATAGTCTCTGTGCCAGGTCAGGATCATTAATCCTGAACGTATGGCATCAATGCAACGTGGCGCGCTCTCTTAATTGCAGCAGTAAGCGCCCTCTGATGCTTTGCACAGTTTCCCGTGATCCTGCGGGGAAGAATTTTCCCACGCTCAGACACATATCTTTTTAATTTATTCACATCTTTGTAATCAATTACATTATCCTTGCCGCAGAAAACACATACCTTTTTTCTTCTGCGCATTCCGCCTTTTTTTCTCATGGGAGAATCAGACTTCTCTGCTTTATTGTATGCCATAATGATTGCCTCCTATCTTAGTTGAAATGAAACCCTAGTTAAAGGGCAGCTCTTCGTCTATCCCATCGGGGATATTCATAAAACCATCACCCGCTCCTGACGGTTCAGGTGCCCTGCCTGCGCTTTGGTATCCATTGTCAAAACCTGCACTGCTGCTGTTTTTACTCTCGGCAAATTCCTGTTCTTCCACCACCACATCGGTGGTATACACCTTAACGCCATCCCGGTTGGTATAGCTGCCTGTCTGGATACGGCCCGTGATCGCAATCTTGGTTCCTTTTCTGAAATACTTTTCAGCAAATTCCCCAGCCTTCCCAAAGGCCACACATCCGATAAAATCCGCAGTCTGCTCGTCATTATTACGGCTGAATCTGCGGTCTACAGCCAATGTATATCTGGCAACCGCCGTAGAGTTTTCCCCCTGTGAATACCTCACCTCAGGATCTCTTGTTAAACGCCCCATAAGTATTACTTTATTCATATCTGCCTTCTTTCCAGCATATCTTACCTATACGCCTTACGCATCTTGTTTCACGCATAAAAATCTGATAACATTGTCCATAATGCGAACGCGGCTTTCAATCTCGATAGGCGCTGTACTTTCTGCATCAAACTGAATGAAGTAGTAGAAAGCTTCTTTCATCTTCTGAACTTCATAAGCAAGTCTCTTCTTGCCCCAGTCATCAACATTCGTAACCGTACCGCCGAATCTCTCGATCAGAGCTTTGCATTTGTCTACAACTGCTGCTCTTTCCTCATCCTCGATTTTCGCACTTACAACAACGGCTAATTCATATTTGTTCATGCTTTGTTACCTCCTTTTGGTCTCTGGCCCCGTCTTAGGGAGCAAGGAATTGCTCCGCCATTGGCGGATGACACGTAACAGCCTGCCGGCTGTCGAATGCCATTAATACACATCACGGAGTAATATCATATCATGAATGCCTGTATTTTTCAAGTGTTTGTCCGAATCTCTTTGATATTTTTTTCAGCCTGTCTCCGGGGCGTCATGATCTGATGCCCGCAGCCTTTACATTTCAACCGGAAATCAGCGCCAATCCTTAAAACTTCCCACTCCTTGCTGCCGCAGGGATGGGCTTTTTTCAAAATAAGTATATCCCCTGCCTTGATGTCCACGTCCGCTCCCTTCATTTACTATAATGACGAAAAGATCTCTCCAATGCTGCCCTGCACTACTAAATCCGCCCCGCTATCCCTTGCGGTAGGCGTCTTATTGATTAGAATCAGCTTATTTCCCCTGTAGTAGTCGATCAACCCCGCCGCCGGGTATACCACCAGCGAAGTACCCCCAATGATCAGCACATCCGCTTTGCTAATGTAGGAAACCGCATCAGACAGCGTCTGATTGTCAAGCCCCTCCTCATAAAGCACCACATCCGGCTTGATGGCGCCGCCGCAGTCATCGCACTTCGGAGCTCCTTTAGAATGGAGCATATATTCCGCGTCGAAAAATTTCCCGCATTTCTCACAATAATTCCTAAGCACGCTGCCGTGCAGCTCCAGGACACGCTTACTGCCCGCCGCCTGATGAAGACCGTCAATATTCTGTGTAATGACCGCCTTAAGCTTTCCCTCCTGTTCCCACTTGGCCAGTTTTAAATGAGCCGCATTGGGCTTGGCCGTAAGACAGAGCATTTTATCCTTATAAAACCGGAAAAACTCTTCCGGATAATGCCGGTAAAAGGTATGGCTCAGGATTGTTTCCGGCGGATAATCATACTTTTGATTGTAAAGCCCGTCCACACTCCGAAAATCCGGGATGCCGCTTTCTGTTGACACTCCCGCCCCGCCGAAAAACACGATGTTGCCGCTTTCGTTTATGATCTCCCTTAATTTTTCAATCCGTTCCATTGTGATTCCCCCTTGCTATATTTTTATTCTACTGTGACCGATTCCGTCACGACCCTGCACCGCCTCGGACGCACAAACAGATTTACCTTTCCCTAATTATAATGCACCCCTTCTCGAAAATAAGATATCATGTTATAACTATAACATATCCTTGCAGAAAAAACCACTTTTCCACTTCTTATGTTGCTCAAAACCAGGCTGTTAAGGCTCAAGAAAAAAATGGACAGAGATAGGAATCCCAATACCTCTGCCCGAAAAGGAGCGCCCCGCCAATGCCTTGGCTAAACGACATTGACCCTCCAGGTTCCCCTCATTTACAATATTTTTTGAAGCACACCACATGAATATATATAAGGCTGCTCCTCATGGAGCCTTTCTTTATACGTCTCCACACGTATCAGACTGCCCTCACGCTTAAATACCAGCTTCGTCCAAAAGCAGGTCTGCAAAAACTTGGTCTCCACCACCAAAGAACCGTTTTCTATGTAAGCAAACGACACGGTACTCTTATAGATCGGGATTGCCCCCGTGGTCGGAACCGGCCGCAGACCTCCGTCAAGACTGGCTTCGATCCTTGTCCGCAGGGTTTCGTCGTCAAATACAAGTTCCAGCGTATCGCTTCCGCGGCAATAGATTGAGATTTCTTTTGCATCCACATCCTCATGGTCATAAAAATCCGTATACACGTTGATATCATCAAAAGGGCGCAGTTCCGTATTGATGTGTATGCTTCCTTCTTTCACCGCATAAATTCCGTTCCAGCCCTTAAGCTCATCAGGGAACTCATTCTTACGTCCGGAAGGAAGTTCTCTGCAAGCAAGATATGCCATAAGCTCCCCAAACCCTTCCTCATCCTCAGGAAGCGGTCCATCATCCAGCTTTTCCCTAAGCAGATATCTGCTTAGGATTTCATTGACCCTTTCTGTACTCTTATCATCCGCAGACTGGTTTAAGGATATGGTAAGGTCATTTAACCGGCTCATGACCACATCCTGTCCATGGCCGCCGGAAAACTTAAAAGTCTCCGGTTCCGGGCAGATCCACAGCTGATACCCATATCCTGCCCCGTCATCTATATGGGCCTCTTTGTTTACCACACCCGTGCTAATACGCCTAGTGACAGCTTTCCTGATCCACTCCCTGTCGATCAGCTGCAGGCCATCCCAGTTCCCCTCCTGCAGATACAGCATTCCCAGCCTTAGATTATTTTCCGTGCTGGAAGCTACCCCGGGGGCTGCATGGATATGATTTTTGCAAAATGCCATCCACTCAAGCTTATCCGATTCCACCCCGATCTTATCCAGCACTTCCTCTGAAAGATACTGCCTGACACTTTTGCCCGTAACCTTTGCCACCGCCGCCCCAAGCATACAAGAACCTGTGGTGTTGTACAAAAAGCGTTTCCCCGGTTCATGGTCAAATTCCGACGTAAGATAATTCTTTAACAGATTTTCCCCGGAAAGCGGATGAATCGACATGCCGTTGGCCATCATAAGCACATGCTCCACCGTAAGCTTACTCATATTTTCATTGGGGGTCACGTGATACCGTGCGATCTCCGGCGCAAAAATATCAACTATCCTGTCCTCTAAATGAAGATACCCCTGGGTACATGCCAGCCCCACCGCCGTACCCACATAGGACTTCCCCATGGAATGACAGATGTGCGCCATGTTATTATCATAAGGCTTCCACCAGCACTCTGCCGCCACACACCCATGCCGCTCCAACATAAACCCATGCATCTGCGTACCGCACGCCTCAAGCTCCCTTAACATCCTAAACAACATCCTGCTGGAAAGCCCCACCTGCTCCGGGCTTACCCTTGGCAATTCCTTTTTATACATAATCTCTCCCCACTCATGACTCTAAATACGACATTCCCATATCCTGTTTCATACCGGCGCTTATCCCGTTTGGTATCTGCACCTTAAGCCCGTTTTCCTCAAACAGGAAAACAAACTTATATTCTCCCATGGAGGCAGCGCTCTTGCAGACCACTACGAACCTGTTTCCACTCCATCCCCCGGATAAGAAACACTCCATAGGGTCCGGCCCATAGATCCGGTTCTGGATACTGGTATCCGGCGGAAGGATAAACGGACAGCCGCTCTTTTTCCACTTTCCGCCAAGCCCGATCTGATATTCCCGCCATATTCCCCCGGCCTGCACATGAACCGAAGTCTCTGGCCCGCCAAAAGAAAACCTGATCTGCCCGATCCCCCACTTATTTTCGGCAAAGCAAACTGTCTTCCCGCTAAAATCACTCTCCTTGTTCCCATGAGGCGTTACGCCATAAGGCGCCCTGCTCATGTCTGCTGCCGCTTTTGCCAGCATCCCTGCCCCTTCCGGGTCTTCCTCTAAGGGCCTGCCGGACATTTTGGAGAAAATCTCATCGTAAAACAGTTGGATCGCCTGCTCCGCCCTGGACTCATTTCCCATGATAACGGCCGTCATATTTTCCTCGGGCAATATCAATGCAATCTGGCCGCCGCCCCCGTCCATGCGGCATCCGCCGAAAGCGTTTTTCCATAACTGCATACAATATCCCTTCCCGTTATGATAACCCGGACGGGATTCCCCGGTCCATACCTGCCTGGTACAAGCCATTTCAACCAGCTTCGGATCAATCAGCCATCTGCCGCCCCACCTGCCTTTTTGCAGGTACCACAAACTCAATTTTAAAAAGTCCTCAGCAGACAAAACCGTTGTCACCGGGTCATATACTCCCACAGCATTATACTGTGCTTCAATCCTGATCCCTAAGGGTCTGCACAGTTTTTCATCCATATAGGTTTTAATATCCTTCCCGGTGGATCTTTCCACAAGGAAAAATAAAAGATGCGGCACCGCATTATTGTAATAAAAGCGTTTTCCCGGCTCACAGTCCATAGGCGTCCTAAAGAATCCGGCGCAAAGATCATCCTCCGGGTTTTCCAGGAAACGGATAAACGCCGCATCCGACTCCTGCCCGCACTGCATGGTCATCAGATCATAGACCGTGATCCTTTTAAAACGCTCATCCAAATCCTTCGGAAGCTTGTCCTCAAAATAATCAACGATATGACTTTCAAAAGAAAGTTTCCCTTCATCAATGGCAAAAAGAACCAACGCACCTATGATGCCTTTCGCCGCAGACAATAACCTGTGAGGACTCTCAAGCGTATAAGGGCTTGCCGCCTCCCCAAACACCTTTCTCCCGTCCTTATATATCTGGAAACTATGGAGATCGTAATCCATTTCCCGCAGCCTGTTCAAATAATTTGCTATATTCCGGGAAGCTATACCGGAAGCTTCCGGGCTTCCAACTATTATTTCCTGTACCATGTTCATCCTTTCACCCCTCCGATCACGATGCCTTTCACAAATCCCTTCTGGAAAAAGGGATATATGACTAAAATCGGCAGGATCGCTATCACCGCCACCGCCATCCTTACCCCTACGCTTGGAACCTGTATATTCGCCGCAAGCAGGCTGTTGGCCTGGTTATTGCTCAAAAAATCCGCACTGGTGATCAGCCTGTTTAATAAATTCTGTATGGTATAAAGATCCGTCCGCTTTGTCAGATAATAAAGTCCGTTCATCCAGTCATTCCAATAGGCAAGGGCTGTCATGAGCCCTACCGTGGATAGGATTGGTTTCGACATGGGAAGTACGATGCGAAGCAGAATCTTCACCTCGGATGCCCCGTCGATCTTTGCGGCTTCCAGCACATTGTCCGGTATATTCGTACTAAAATAAGTCCTCATCATAATGACAGCAAACCCGCTTAAAAAAAGTGACGGGAAGATCAAAGCAAAAAATGTGTCCTTAATGTGGAACATCTGCGTCCACATCATATAGGAAGGAATCATTCCTCCACTGAACAGCATGGTAAAAAAGATATAGAACGCAATCACATTCCTGCCCGGCAGATCCTTTCTTGAGAGCGGGTACGCCAAAAGCGTCGTCACCACCACGCTTAGCGAAGTTCCCACCGCTGTCTGCGCAATGGTCATGCCGTACGCCCGTAGTATCTTTTCCCTGCTCATCCAAAGATAGCGGTAGGCATCAAACCCGAACTCCTCAGGGAAAACGGAATACCCGTTTTTTAACAAAGAGGCTTCGGACGTAATGGACGACATAAACAAAAGCAGCACGGGGAAAATGCAGATAAAAGCCAAAAGCACCATGATTACGGCTGCCCCATTGGAAAATCCCCTTTCCGATTTCATATTCATAAGACCACCCCTCCTGTGTTTAAAACAATGCGTTTTCTGATTCAATCTTCCTCACAACCGTATTTGCCGTAAGCACCGTCACAAATCCCAGGATCGACTGTAAAAACCCCGCCGCCGCTGCCCTGCCGATATCATTGCTCTCCATAAGCCCCCTGTAAACATAGGTATCAATGGTGGTCGTTGCTTTTTGCAACATTCCGGAATTCATGGGAACCTGATAAAACAGCCCAAAATCGGAATAAAACATCCTTCCAATGGACATAAGGGTCAGGGTGATGACTGTTGCCTTAAGCATGGGCATGGTGATAAACCAGATTCGTTTCCATACCCCGGCGCCATCCACTGCCGCCGCTTCGTACAGCGACTTGTCAAACCCGATGATCGTTGCATAATAAATGATGGAATTATATCCAAAGGCCTTCCAAGCCTGCACCAGCGTAAGAATCAAAGGCCAATATTTCGGCTTGGTATACCAGGAGACCGGTTCCATGCCAAGCGGCTTTAAAATACTGTTATTTACCATGCCCCCAGACTGCCCAAGCAGCGCATAAACGATATAGCTTATGACCACATAGGACAGAAGGAACGGAATCAATACTACCGTTTGAGACATCTTCCTTACAAACGCCGAGCGCACTTCATTCAGCAATATGGCTACCGCTATGGCAAGGACTGTGTTGATCACCAAAAACAGCAGATTGTATCCCAATGTGTTACGGAATAAGACCCACGCATCATTTGTCTTAAACAGGAAAGAAAAATTTTTCATACCCACCCACGGGCTGTTAAATATCCCTTCATTATATTTAAACTTCTTAAAAGCAAGCTGCAAACCCGTGAGCGGGATATAATTATTGATAAACAGATACGTTAACCCCGGTATCATCATAATATAAAACGGTATGAACCTTTTCAGCTTCCTCATCTACCCTTTGCCTCCCCCAATTACCGTGTTACTGTTTGTTTGCTGCCCATGCGTCAAGCTGTGCCTGCTTTTCCTCTATAATGGCATCTATCCCCACATCATGAAGCTCTTTGCGGAACTGTGAAAGCAGCGTCTGCGTATCGTCCAGCCCAAGCACGATGGTATTATAATACTGGGAAACCACATTCGTACATGCCGTGATCTCATCCGTTACATTGCTGGGATCAAAAGTAAATCCCATTGCCGGCGAAAGCGTGGCATTTTCGTTAGACGCAATCCAGCTCTCATAATAATCGCTTTTATTTGGCTCCCATGGATAAGTGATGGTAATGTTAGGCCAAAACGTTCCCATCCCGGAAGGCCATCCGGTAGTAAACGCATCAAGCCCTTCCGCAAAATTGACCGTGCCGTCATCATTTTTCACATAATGCACGCCTTCCATACCGCTGCATACAAGGTTTGCCAGATCCGCATCCGTGTACAGCGCATTTAAAAACTTCATTGCGGCTTCTTTGTGCTCACTTAAAGAAGAGATACACCACATCATTCCTGACACGGAGTCCGTAGTTGCATAGTTGACTGATGCAAGCTCAGCCCCGTAAAGCCTCATTCCACAGTTATTTTCCTGTACCTGCGCCGCCACTGCCGGGTCAAAACCGCCTCCCAGATAGCAGAAGGATTGTTTATTGGAAAGATACGCCACCGCGCCGTCCTGGGAGTTCATGGGATCGTTTACAAACAACCCCTTTTCCATCCATTCATTTGTATAGCTGATCATCTCCTCAAACTGCTCGGTCTCAAACACATTTACCACCTTAAGATTATTGTCTGCAAGAATCAGGCCGCCAAATATATTATTACCACCTGTTCCCAAAGGGTCAAACCCAATAGGCCCTAAGAAATCCCCGTTTGTTCCGGTAGGAAAAATAGCAAGCTCCGGATAAGCCTCTTTTACCTTAAGGGCTACATTTGTAAGGTCAGAAAAATTATGGATATCGTCCGGCGTGATGCCAAGTTCATCACAGATTTCAGCGTCCATCACCACACAGGGCCTGTTGCTGTATGCGTCAACTTTAGGAAGCCCATATATGCTGCCGCCAACCCTGCCGCTTTCTATATAATCCCCAAGGCAGTCTTTGATACCCTGCCCATATTCATCCAAAAGCCCGTCCAGTTCCGCCACAGCCCCGCTGTCCGCATAGGATGACATCGGCGACATAAAACAGCAGTTAAACAGATCCACCCCGCCATCCGTCAAAAGAAGGTTAAGCTGATCCGACCAGCTTGCAAAATCTATGCACAAAAGTTCCACTTCCACCCCAAGCTTTTCCTTCGTCATTTCATTAATGGCATCCTGGACCTTATCCCTTTCCTCGGCAGCATTCATGGTAAGCATATAGGGTACCACGATCTTCTCGATTTCCCCGGGTGCCTGCCCCTTCTCTTCTTTTTCCTCCTTTTCCTCCGATGCCTGTCCTTGCTCCTGCTTTGCCGCTCCCTCATCAGCCGGTGTGCCCTCGGCAGCCCCCGTTCCGCATGCCGTTGCGCAAAGAACAATGGCCCCGGCAAGTATCACACTTGCAATCTTCTTACATATCATATTTTTTTTCATTTTCTCTCTTCCCTCCTTGAAACTCTACACACGAATGTCTATAAAACTTCTTCGTTTATCCCTGATATGACGTCATCCTCCCCCCTTCCCAAGGTTCTTTTCTGGTAGAAATTAAATCCGGCCATCGCTGCGAAGATCATCACTGCCACACAGTAAAACATTACCTTATAACCAAATCTGTCCGAAATCTCCCCACAAATGATCGGCCCTAAACCCTGACCTAAATCCGCCCCGATATAAAATGTACTGGTGGCAACCCCAACGCTTAGGGCATCCACCTTCTTCATACAAGCACTCTGTAAAGAAATCTGGCCGCCTCCCTGGCCCACCGCTTTTAAAACAGCGGCAGCCAGCATTACCCACAGACACTGTCCGGCTCCTATGGCCGCCATTGCCGCAATACTCGTTATCAGGGAAACATTGACGATCAAAGTCAGGCTGTGCCGGTCGATTATTTTCCCAACGGACATCCGGATGACAAACAGCACTGCCGCATTAAACGTAAAAAACAAAGATATCCCGCTAATCCCCCTTTCCTTTGCCAAAAGAAGCAGAAAAGAATTGACTATGCCGTTTTCCAGAGAAAAAAGGCCGCCTATCAGCGCATAGACGATACAGGGAACCGATATCAGTTTATGAAAGGAGATGTGGACCCTTTCCCTGTTTAACGCTGCCTCTTTTTTTTCCGTCATGAAAAGCAGGCATACCGCAAGTACCGTCATTATGGAAATGCCCAAAAATAATTTCTGATACCCAAACTGGTCTTTCAGGCTGATCCCAAGCGCCGGACCGCAGACCTGGGAGACCACCTGTCCGAGACTGTAATAACCAATTCCCTCAGCCAGACGCTGCTTCGGCACATAGTCATACAGGATTGCGATATTGACCGTTCCGTTGATCCCAAATGCAATCCCATGCAGCACCCTTACCCCAAACATGGACACCATGCCAGATGCAAACGAATAGCCAAGCATTGCAATACAGATCATTGAAGTTGACACAATACATATCATACGCTTATCAAAAGCATCGGTTATAAAGCCGCCAAAAGGCCGGATCACCAATGCCGCAATAGAGTAAATCCCCGCCAATGCACCGGCTGTGGCAAGTCCTGCCCCCAGGGATACACCATACGGACTGATCAGTGGGGCGATCATGCTGTAACCGAAGGATACGATTAACCCGGATAAGGATAACAAAATGTAACTACGATTAAATAATTTTTGATCATCCATACTTTTCACCCCGCTTTCCTGCTCTCTTTATTGCAATTTCGTTTTAGCAAAATGTGGAAATTAAAATCCTCCTGCTGCCCAAGAGAATTTTAATCCTATCGCATCTAATTAGTTCCAAACCCGCCGCACGTATCCCCAAATGTGTACTCCGCATCCAGCACACGGCTCATAGTTTTTGCGTTTTCTTTATTTCCCGCCAGAAACAGAAGTTCCAGCGTATTTTTCGCAATCAGTTCCGTGGATATCCCAACCGTGCTGATCGCTGGTGAAAAATATTCAAACGCTTTCTTACTGCCTACTGCTAACAGTTCAATATCTTCTTTAAATTTCAGCCCGTTATTCCTACAGGCAACCGTTGCCCCGATCGCCTGGTCGGGAACATTTACAAACATTGCCGTGGGGCGGCTCTTGCACTTTAATACCTCGTCCATGGCAATATATCCGGAATGATAGTCTCTGCCAGCTTCCTCCCTGACCCATTCCTCCTTCACGGTCATGCCAAGCTCCCCACACTTATCCACAAAACCCATTTCCCGCAAAACAGAGTTGGGTCCTTTCTGGTTGCTTCCGATCAGCCCTGCCGTTTTATGGCCTCTTTGCGCAAATAACGACGCTGCGTTGGCCCCGATCCCATAATCATTGATATAAACACAGTGATACTGCTTTTCATTCCTAAAAGCGCATACGATAGGCACGTCAAAACTGCGGCTGTTTAAAAATTCCGAATCGGCATCGGAGATACCGCTTATGATGATGCCGCTGAACCTTTCAGGTGTCATGATCCGTTCACACTCGGAAAGCATCCCGTAAGCAAACATCTGGACATAAAACTCCACATGCTCCCCGCTCTCTTTGACCAGATTCTGCAGCCCTCTGAAAAAGCTTCCCATGATCTCGTCATCATACCCGGAGTTCCATAGTACCGCAATCACCCGGCTGGCTGCTTCTGAGCCTGATTTCCTGAGCCTTCTGGCATAAATATTGGGCTGGTAGTCCATTTCCTGTGCAACTTCCTTTACCCTTTTTTGTGTTTCTTTCGAAATACGCATTTTATCGCCGCGGCCGTTTAATACTATGGAGACCGTTCCGGGCGAAAGCCCAAGGCGTTCGGCAATTTCTTTGATCTGCACTTTATTTTTTGTCACCAACACCAATTCCTTTGTCGTAAGTTGCTATTTCGTTTTAGCAACTTCATTATACTTTACCATGATAATGCTTGTCAAGGATAATTATCCTCTATTGCTTTATCGTTTTCCATCTGTCTCATAGCTTACAGCTTCTCTGCCTTTTCTATGATGCAGCTATGTGGTTTATTTTTATTATCCTTATCATATTTCAATTCCACCACAAGAGCAGGTTTGTTTACGGACGGCAGGGGTAAAAATACAACATCCGCAAAACCCCGGCCTGTAGGCAGCTCACTACTAAAATATGATTTATTTACATGTTCCCCATCAAAAAATCTTTCATCACGCCCAAAAATTCCCGCATCATATTATTTAGCTGCAAAAACGGTTCCCCCTTTGCGGCAATGCCATGGACATTTTGATACCCCGCTTTTTGAGCAATCTTCACTGCACGGAACACATGGAAATTATTGCTCACCACGCCTACCGAATCTGTTTCCTTATTCAAATATTCTGCTGAAAATGTTAGGTTTTGAAATGTATTTTTTGACTGGTCTTCTTTCTGGATCCGAGTTTCGGAAATCCCTTTTGACACCAGATAATCATACATCCCCTGGGCTTCCGATATATGCTCATCTGACCCCTGGCCACCGGATACAATGACGCAGGTACCGGGATTTTCCGCAAGATAGTCTATTGCGGCATCCAGACGATACTGCAGCGCTTTCGATGGTCCGCTGGTTTTCATCTGTGCGCCTAAAACTACCAGATAGTCCAACCCCTTTGGCGCCGATTTGGAAAATCCGCTGATAATAAATCCTTCCACCAAAAGAAAAAGGCCTGTACCTATACAAACCAAGATTATAAACATACGTCGGAACCAGATTGGAAAACGTTCTTCCCATATCCCTTTCCTTAGCAATATTGATAAAAGAATGGATCCGCATCCCAAAAGAAGCCATATGAAATAGAAATTTGTTCCATGGCCTACAAAAAATGCTATACAAAAAAAATATGCCAAACACAAAATCCCAAAAATAAGTAAAACCATCTGCATACTATGTTCCTTTCCCCATTTAAATACTTTTTTATATTGTAACAGATAGGGAAAGAAAAATAATCCGTGTTCTTTAAAATTTATGGAATCTTCAGAAAGGGGAAGTCGGTTTCGTTGAAAAGGATGGAAAAGAAACTGCTTCTCCACCTTATAAAAAGCAGGAACAGAGTAGTTGAAAAAGAGGAACTTTTCAAAGAGGTATGGCAGGAAGATTATGTTGGCGATGGAACATTGAATGTCCATATAAGGAAACTGAGGGAGAAGATTGAAGAAAATCCTTCCAATCCTGCCTATATCATCACAGAGTATGGGAAGGGCTATATTTTCGTATTAAAGGAGAAGTAAGGTGAAGCGTTTTATTGCTGAAACTGTTTGCTTTTATCTTTTGGCTTGTGTATTGCTGATATGTTTATTTTCTGATGATTCAGGGAGCAAAATAAAAAATGCAGAGGTCAATGATATTGTTTTTACAATTAAAAAATATTATCCAGATGTAGACTCTGCAATAAATATATTGCAAGGATATGAAACTGACTATATAGTGATTGGAGAAGATGGCAAAGAAGTAGGGGCATCAAGGCAGGAGCTTGTTACAGATTATAATTATGATTATATACATAGAGATTATAGTGTTGAAATATTAAAAGATGGAAAGATTCAGGGAAAAATAATATTTATCAATAAAGAGCCTGATACAAAGATGAAATACCAGCTATTTTGTGTCATTATCATTATGCTATTTTTGCTGAAAGACATATTAACAGTTCTATATTTGAGAAAAAATGTACTATATCCAGTAAAGAAAATAAATGAATTTGCAAGGCTGATTTCAAAAGGAAATTTGGATATTCCGGTTGGCAGGGTTGATTGTAGCTTTTTGGGGGAATTTTCAGAAAGTTTTGATATTATGAGGGAAGAATTGGTTTATGAAAAAAAGAAGGAACAGGAAGCCTATAAGCAGAGGCGGGAAGTGATCGCTTCTATCAGTCATGATATTAAAAATCCGGTTGCCTCAATTCAGGCAATTGCAGAATATCAGTTCTTTACGATTGATTCAAAGGAGTTACAGCAGGAGTTCCGAACAATTATAAAAAAGGCAAATCAGATTAACGGGTTAGTTAAAAACCTGCATACAAGTACAATTAACGATTTAGAGAAACTTGAAGTAAATCCGGAGGCAGTGGAATCTTCCAAAATAGAAAAGGCTCTCCAGCAGGCTGATTTCAAAAAACGTATAGAAAATTTTGCAATACCTGAATGTTTAATTATGATGGATAAAATACGTTTTTCACAAATTACTGATAATGTTGTATCAAACAGTTATAAATACGCTGATACAAAAATTGAGGTTAGGTCATATTTTGAAGACAATTATTTATGTGTTTGATAAAGGATTTTGGAAATGGAGTAAAAAAGGAAGAAGAAGTTTTCCTAACACAAAAATACTTTCGAGGAAACAATGCTAAAGAAAAAGAAGGTTCAGGAATGGGGCTGTATATAGCGGAATACCTTATGCAAGGCATGGGTGGAAAGCTGATATGCTGTTCTAAGGAAAATGAGTGGTTTGAAGTAAAATTATGTTTGGCATTAGTATCTTAGTTCATTTGAAATAAAAAGAGGATAGGTGGGTGCTCATGGGAAAATAATGATTTTATCGTTTACTGAAGATGAAGGGAATATTTATAAGAGAATACTGGAAGTCATAAATAATTGTGAAAGTTTTGAATGGTGCAATGTATCTCAAAATATAGAAGTTATCCATGCAGGAGCATTAGAAATTGATTTGATGGAAAGATGCGTTTCAGTAGACAGCGTTGAGGTTAAGTTAACAAATACGGAATTTGAAATTCTATATTTGTTAGTAAACAATCCTGGCAGGATATTCAGTAAAGAGCAAATATATGATATTATCTGGCAGGAGCCATATTCCGGTGATTATAATATTGTTATGAGCCATATCCACAACATAAGAGAGAAAATAGAGGGTAATTCCAAAAATCCAATTTATATACAAACAGTTTGGGGGATTGGCTATCGGTTCAATAAAAATTTAAGAAAAGCCACAAAGAGCAATTAAGAGTAAAAATCTTAGTTGCTTTTTTATATTTATTAACAGCGCTGCGGGCAGAGAGGAAGTGAAAAAATGAGTGAAAATAAACCAACACGCAGAGATGTGATTGATGCGGAATTAAAGAAAACAAGAGCCGAACTTGCCGTTGCAAAACACAGGTGAATATTTCACGCCCAAGGAGCCATCAGTACGCTTTTGAGATCCACCAATGCATGAATGAGAGCCGCTTACCTTTTGCCATGCACCATGTTACTCAAAGTGGGGCTTCCGTGTCAATGACAAGGGCTTACGCCTGCGCTGAAGCGCATCATTGACACAAAATCCCCCTTTGAGTGGGAGTAGCCAAGCAAAAGTAAGGGTGGATCTGTTCTGCGAACCACCGATGCCATTGCAAAATAGCTGCATTAGAGTCTTTTTATGAAAAATATAAGAAAGTATAGAGGGAATATAAGATGAGTAAGAAAATTTTAGTAATAGAAGACGAAAAAGGCATACAGGAATTCTTGAGAGCTTGTTTGGAACAATCTGGTTATATTGTAAATTTGGCCAGTGATGGGGTGGAGGGAATGAAGGCATTTCAAAAAGATTTGTATGATTTGATTATCCTGGATATTTTAATGCCCAGAATGGATGGTTATGCTGTATGTGAGTTAATCCGCCAGGAGTCTGATGTGCCAATTTTGATGCTAACAGCATTGGGGGATGAGAAGGATCAAATTAAGGGGTTCGATGTTTTGGCAGATGACTATATTACAAAGCCTTTTTCGTTTCCTGTTTTAATAAAAAGAGTTGAGGCTGCATTAAGAAGGAGAGAAGGTTTTGTGAGGGAGTCCTCTGAACTGGTTTGTGGAAACATACGGCTTAACAGAGAAAAATATGAAGTATATGTTCATAATGAACAAATTATATTAACAAGCATAGAATTCAAAATCTTGAAAATATTACTGCAAAATCAGGGAATGGTATTATCAAGAGAAAGACTGATGCAAAAGATCCATGGGAATGAATACTATGAATGCGATGACCGTCTGGTGAACCATCATATTATGAATTTAAGAAAGAAGTTAAATACAGAATGCATAGAAACAGTAAGAGGGGTGGGATATAAAATTGTTGAATCTAATTAGAAAAAGTATGGTTTTAAAAATATTTTTTATTGTTTTAGTTATGCTGTTTGCTACAAGTCTTATGATCTATTTTGGGATGTTGGTTTACATGCCGCAAATTTTCCATAATCAGGTTACGAAACAGTTTGAAGAAGAATTTGAACAACTATATAGTAATGTACAGCAAGATAAGATGGAAAATTATGAGACAACTATACAGGAATTTTGCAATGCGCAAAAAACAATGGTCAGATTATCTTCCAGCGATGAGAATGGGGAATTAAAAGTACTTTATGAATATGGCATGGCCTATTTGGAAGACGTTAGCTTTGGAAATACAACATCCATCATTACGAAAACCATAGACAATATAGATAGTTCCCCCATTTTATTGATGACCTATGCCCCGGCAGAAAAAGTAAATGAAGTAAAGAAGAGCTTGCTTAGCTTGTGCCCAATCATATTTGTGTTTGGCATTGTTTTGTCCTTCATAGGTGCTGTATTGTGTGCAAATTATATATCAAAGCCTATAATAGACATAAGTAAAAAGTCTAAGCAAATAGCATTATTGGATTTAGGCGTGGATTGGGCTCCTTTGACATCAAGACAGGATGAGGTAGGGATATTGGCGAACAGCTTGAAAGAAATGTCTGGGAACTTAGCAGCAACAATGGAGAAGCTGAATCGTGCCAACCAACTCTTACAGAGAGATATTGAAAAAGAAAAGCGGATGGAGCAGGAGCGGAAAGATTTTTTTGCAGCGGTTTCACATGAGCTAAAAACACCTATTACTTTGCTGAAATGCTGTGTGGAGGGTATGATCTATAAAATAGGGGTCTATCAGGACAGGGACAAATATCTGGTTTATGAGAAAGAAATTATTGAGTCATTGGAAAATCTGGTAGTGGAAATCTTATCGGTTTCCAGGATGGAAGGAACGGGTTATCAATTGCAAACTGAGAAAAGCAACATGGGAGCCTTAGTCAATTCCTGCTGCTTATCTTATGAGGAATATGCATATAGCAGGTCGGTGGAATTAAAGTGTTCTGTGGAAGAAAAAATATACTGCATGGTTGATCGTTCTTTAATGAAAAAAGCGGTATCTAATGTAATAAACAATGCTATCACTTATTCACCTATGGGTGAGAAGGTATCGGTCAGGCTGACAAAGCAGGAGCCTTATTGCATATTGACAGTAGAGAACACAGGGACGCAGATTGCAGAAGAGGCCATTGGGAATCTTTTTCATGCATTTTACAGGGTTGATAAGTCAAGAAGCCGAAATACAGGAGGCAGTGGATTGGGGCTATATATCGTAAAAACGATATTAGAACTTCAGGGGGCATCTTATAGAATAGAAAATATCAGGAATGGCGTGCGTTTTACGATTCATCTGACATTAATATAAGGGCATTTGGGCATATATGATTTTTATGCGCAAACGCTCTTTTTTGTGCGCCAAAATACATCAAAAATACATCTTTTGTAGACGTGAAATACATTTTTAAGGTTTATAATAGAGGGAAATTGGAGGATTACAGCAGAATGATGTTTATGCAAAGGGCTTTTTCTTATATACTGCACAACAAGAGGAACAATGGCATTATGCTTTTACTGTTTCTGTTCATCACCACGTTTGTGCTGCTTGGAAGTCATGTGATAGAATTCACAGGACAAATAGCAGAAAAACTTAGGGAAAATATTGGCGGCGTCATATATCTGTATCCGAATATGGCGAATACGGATGACATGAGCGGAAAAAAGCTGTTTTTGACAGACGAGGTTGTGGGGGAAATCAGAGAAAATGAACAAATTGCTTCTTTTAATTTACAGAAAACAGGGGAAGTGTCAAGCGAATATATAGAGTTCATTCCTGGGCAAAACGCTTCGGAGAATAATAATGTGGGTTTTGCTTACTCAGATACCTATTCTGAATGTAATGATTATTTTATAAGGGAAAGATTTATATTATCAGAAGGGCGGCATATTACCACGGAAGATGAATATGCAATTATAATCAGCAATGAACTTGCAGAATATAATGATTTCTCCCTGGGCGATACAGTATCAATAGCACCGGCAAAATTGGCGATGGTAAATGGCGCATATGTAAATCTGTTACAGGATACAAGGGACCAGGTGGCTGCCACAATAGTAGGGATATATATCATATCGGAAAAGCAGGGAGGAGGGGAATTACAGCCAACTGCAGGGAGGTGGGAAAATCTGTTGTTCACCACCCATGCATTGTTGGAACAGCTGGATGTGGCTCTGCCGGAGGAATATTCATCAGCTGCGATTTTCGTAAAAGATCCTGCCATGATAGATGACACGGTCAAGTATGTGAGAAACCAATGTGGATTTGGAAAAAACGAATGCGTCATACAGAAAAATACAGCAGGATATGACAGGGTGGCAGATAACGTCTTGCTTGTAGAAAGAATTTTTCGTGCTCTGTTGAGCGGAATTGTAGCAGTGGGGACTGTGGTATTGTTATTGTTTATGAAGTTTCATTACAAGGGGCGGATAAAGGAATTCGGAATTTTGCTCTCTTTGGGAAAATCAAAAGCAGAATTGTCCTTACAGTTGTTTTTTGAATTGATGGTTGTCTTTCTGCCGGCGTTTCTATTATCAGCTGGTGTGGCTGCAATGATTTCCGAGGCAGTAATACAGGAACTGGAGAAAAACGTCTTTGAGGGAATAACATACATGGATACCCTGGTATGGAAGATATATGTTGCTGCATTGGTGCGCATATTTATAATGGAACTGTTTCTGATAATAGTATCAAGTTTTGGCTTAAGATTATCAATTTTACAGATTTGTCCACAGCAGATTTTAACAAGATTGGAGTGAGGGAAATGCAATTTTTGAAAAGAGGGTCATTATATTTGTTTCGGCATAAGATAAGGAGTTTTATTTTGGCGGCCATAATATGTCTTGCCACTTTACTGCTGTTGATGGGTATTGCAATGCAGCAAGCCAGTGAAACGGCCTTTGGGGAAATCCGATCGGCTGCCGGTGAAAAATTGGTTCTTCAGATAGATACAGATAAAGCAGGATATGGACAGACAATAGAGCAGGAATGGGGGACTGGTTCTGTATATCAAGGTGATTATATTACGCAGGATATTATAGATAAGATACTGACGATACCTGGAGTTTCTGAGATAGGCAGTACAGTATCCGGCGGTTTTTTTGGCGCAGCGGTAAATTTTGAATATCTTCCGGCACAGTATAACAGCAGTATAACCGAGTATGGCGCAGTGGCACCATATTACCTCACAATCAATTCAGAGAAAGCAGACAGTTTTAGGAATGGATATTTGCAGTTAACAGAAGGCAGACATCTCAGTTCAGAAGATGAGAAAGCAGTGATGATTTCAAATGAGCTGGCAGAATACAATGATCTGCATGTAGGGGATGTTATTACGCTGTATTGCCTTGATGCTGACCTTATGGGATATGAGGCATTCGTAAACCTGGATATTGTAGGTATATTTACAGGAACGGAGGGTAAGGGAGAAAATGCTTATTCTGTATCCGGCAGGGCGGGCAACCAGGGATTCCTTTCTTATAAAACATTGAGATCTGTGTTTGGAGAAATGGAAGTCGATTATCAAAAAATAGATATCTTTGTGGATGATTTTGCGGAAATTGAAGATATATATGATCAAGTGTCTTCGCTGCCAGAGATAAGAAATAAAACGCTTATGGTAGATATTGACAGTGAAGAATATGAGGCTATGTCAGTTCCGCTAAATTCGATGCAGAACATGGTTCATATTTTTATGGCTATTATTTCACTTCTGTTTGCAGTTGTTTTGACATTGCTGCTGACTGCATGGATCAGGGAAAGGAACAAAGAAGTCGCAATATTGATGTCGCTTGGCATAGCAAAGAGAAATATAATTGCGCAATTGATAACAGAGGCGTTGATGATACACAAGATATGAATAGGCCGGCAGAGGAAGCTTTACCGGGCGATGCAAGCCAGTTATATGATCAATTAACAGGCAGCTATAATCCGAGTAATCTCCATTTTCAAGTCCGGATTATGCCGCAGCATTTTGCTTTTGCATTTATGGCAGGCTTATTGTTAATAGGTATTTCCACATTGTTGGCTTCTGCAAACATAATAAAAATGAAACCGAATATTTTATTGATCAAAGAGGATGAAAGGGAGAACGGAAAGTGGAGAAAGTTTTAGAATTGAGAAATCTGCATTTCTCATATTGTGGGAATAAAAAGGCAATTATACGAGGGATTAACTGGACTTTTGAAGCAGGAACTTTATATGTGATCCAAGGAATGTCCGGTTGTGGGAAGACCACATTACTTTCTTTGATAGGGGGATTGGATGTTCCCACTAAAGGTGAAATCATCGTAAAGGGATCGAGCCTGGTAAAAAAGGATCTGGAGAAACATCGCAAAGAAAATGTTGCGTTTGTCTTTCAGTCCTATAACCTGATTGAATATATGACACCGGCTGAAAATGTAAACCTTGTGACTTCTGAGTCTCCTTTTCCCGTATTGGAGCAAGTGGGGATTACCAGGGAAGAGGCCGGACGGAATGTCCAAAAGCTTTCCGGCGGACAACAGCAAAGGGTAGCAATTGCGAGGGCATTGGCTTCAAAGGCCCCTATCCTATTGGCAGATGAACCCACGGGCAGTTTGGATTCTGACTCAGCGGGATATATTACCGAATTGTTAATAAAGAGTGCACATGTAAATAAACGCTGTGTCATTGCAGTAACTCATTCAAATGAATTTGCAGATCAGGCAGATGTATTGTTTCATTTAAAAAATGGGAATCTCATTATGGAAAAAAGGTGAAAGTATGAAAGAAAACAACATGGTATTTAAAACATTTTGCAATCTTAATATACCTCATATAAAATGGAATTTTTTACCAAATCATCTTAACCCGCAACTTCAGTGACTGGAATGCAGGCAAGAGCAACTTGCTATTGTGATTGCTATTGTCTTTGCGAGTGTAGCGATACGCAGGTTACAGCCTCAACGGGACAGGATTTATCCAGTAACGGTGGAATGGTGGGTGCAGCAATTACGGCAGTGAAGCTGTAATCAAAACAGGGGGCTGTGGCAAATGTCATGCCCCTTTTTAGAAACTTATCAATAGCATTCTCTCAATAAATTATTAGGCAGTTAACAAAGAATTCTTGCACAAAATAGCAAAATTTTGGTTACGGATTGTTCGGGTTGGAGAATGTATAAGAAAGACTCAATGTATAGACACGATTTTCATTTTGTTGAAGATTGTGTTTTTTTTTCAAGTAAATCTGTTGTGAATAATCATATATTGTTTTTACTTATCATTACTTCCTAATTTATAGTAAACGACATTTCTCGTACTTTCCCATTTGAAAGGTGTATGTTCCATGATATTTGCAGAAAGAAGTGTCGCTTATTGTAAATGTAGCCGGGTTCCTCCTTTTTGGATTTAAAAATCTAAAAAGGGGGCGGGGACTGATGGTGACAAAATTTTATTTCAGAGATATGGAGGGGTACAAAGACTTGACGGAACATCAGAAAAAATATATGGGGAAAAGCGCCGTGTTTGACCTGGAACTGCTTCCCACAGCCCTGCAGGAGGAGATGG
>OFGG01000053.1_pt1 | contig 96551 bp, 84 predicted proteins | sample 1521701 | NCBI WGS metagenome assembly OFGG01 (sample SAMEA3504081, study PRJEB24116) | mouse gut metagenome | biome: mouse gut; feature: mouse-associated habitat; material: faeces | place: Denmark | collected 2011
GACCTACCGCTTAGGAGGCGGTCGCTCTATCCATCTGAGCTACGGAAACGTGTATAAAATTGTGTGTGACTTGCGGCTTCTGCTCCTCCAAAAAGTTTCCGTTGTAGGTTCTCTTAGGAGGCGAGTGCTCTATCCCCTGAGCTACGAAGACATTTAATCCAAAACTTATTTTCATAAGAATTGAATTATTTTTGTTGACTAAAATATTTTACCACAATCAAACTAATCTGACAATACCCTTTTTACTCCGGAAAATTAATATATCCCTGCATCCAGATAATTCCTTTAAATCTTCTGCCAACAGCCGGTTCTCCATAGAGATCATCCTGATTGATACACATATCAAATATCATATCATTACAGTTTAATGTCATAAGATAAATTTTCTCACCTGTAATTTTATTTTTAATCTTACTGTAATCTATAATTTCAGCAAGAATAGAATAATGATCACACTCAACTCCATAAGGCATAAAGCTGGTATCTACCAGACTAAAAACATCTTCCTTTTGTATCTTTTTTGAGATAGCCGTATAAGTATCCATATCATCCAGAGTCAAACTTTCAATTGCTTCCTCATCACCTTTTCTTGCGGCATTTAAAAGTCTTGCCCTTGTAATAGATGATTTCTTGTTTCTTATCACATCTTTTTCACTTTTGACAATTGGCATCATAATCGTTCCTTTTGTGGAAAGTGCCGTCAAAGTAAGAGTAGTTCCTTTAATAGGAAGTTGATTGGAATTTTTTATCTTTACATATGATATCATATTTTGAAGATAAAAAATAAGTGATATACCAACTCTCACATCATCACACACACCGGCATAAGATTCCTGCGCCGCATGCCTTTCAATCGTCACATCTTCTTCCGAACTGATATTGTTACTTCTTAAATATGGAAAATAATAATCATAAGTAAATTTATCATCATTATCAAATTCTCCACACACAGCTATGCCAATTGAATTATCTTTTGATCCTTCAATTACTTCAGTAAAATCCCTGCAGAATTCTGCTAACAATGTATCTTCTCCATTTGAAGTATAAGAACGTTCCGTTCCTTCAATGATCACATCAGTAAGAAGTTTTTGTAATTCTTTTCTATTTGTTAAGTTTTTAAAACCTATAGAACGCATATATTTATGCAAGGACTTCACCTCCGATTTATCTAATCTCTTTTTTCCCACCCATATAAGGCTGTAAGACATCAGGAATCTTAATAGAACCATCTGCCTGAAGATTGTTTTCCAAAAATGCAATCAGCATTCTTGGAGGCGCTACAACCGTATTATTTAATGTGTGGGCAAAATATTTTCCATTTTCTCCATTAATACGGATTTTTAATCTCCTGGCTTGTGCATCTCCTAAATTGGAACAGCTTCCTACTTCAAAATATTTTTTCTGTCTTGGAGACCACGCTTCTACATCATAAGACTTTACTTTAAGGTCTGCAAGATCACCGGAACAGCATTCAATCGTCCTTACTGGAATATCCATAGAGCGGAAAAGATCCACAGTATTCTGCCACAATTTTTCAAACCACATAGGAGATTCTTCCGGTTCACAAACAACGATCATTTCCTGTTTTTCAAACTGATGAATCCTGTAAACGCCTCTCTCTTCCAATCCATGTGCACCTTTTTCTTTTCTAAAACAAGGAGAATAACTGGTCATTGTCTTTGGAAGTTCATCTTTTTGAATGATCGTATCAATAAATTTACCGATCATGGAATGTTCTGAGGTTCCAATCAAATATAAATCTTCACCTTCAATTTTATACATCATGGCATCCATTTCAGCAAAGCTCATTACACCGGTTACCACATTACTTCTGATCATAAATGGAGGAATACAATAAGTAAATCCTCTGTCAATCATAAAATCTCTTGCGTAAGAAATAACAGCAGAATGAAGTCTTGCAATATCACCCATTAAATAGTAAAATCCGTTTCCTGCCACTTTCCTTGCACTATCCAAATCAATACCATGCAATTGCTCCATTATTTCCGCATGATAAGGAATTTCAAAATCCGGTATAACAGGTTCACCATATTTTTCAATTTCAACATTTTCTGTATCATCTTTACCGATAGGAACACTTGGATCAATCATATTAGGGATGACCATCATAATATTGTTTACTTTTTCATTTAACTCTTTCTCTTTTTCTTCTAATTCTACAAGGCGCTTTGCCCCTGCAGCAACCTCTGCCTTTTTCTCTTCTGCTTCTTGTTTTTTCCCCTGAGCCATTAATGCACCGATTTCTTTTGAAATCTTATTTCTGTTCGCTCGAAGATCATCTGCCTCCTGCTTTGTTTTGCGGCTTTCCATATCTAATGCTATCACATCATCAACCAAGGAAAGCTTTTGATCTTGAAACTTCTTTTTAATGTTCTCTTTTACCGCTTCAGGATTCTCCCTGAGAAATTTAATATCTATCATTCTTATTTCCTCCTTACATTATACTTTCCATAGCCATATCAAGTGCTTGCTTTTCTTCATCTCCAAGAGAAATATCGCATGTTCCGTTTTTTATTTCTTTCGTATAAGAATAGCAGCCTTCTACACTGTGAACTGAATTTAATATAAATCCGTTGTCATTTCCATCCAGTAAAACCAAACAAAAGCTTAATTTTCCTCCCATTTGCTGAAAAGCATCATACTTTATAATACCGATTTTTTGGAATGTATTCTCAAAATTTTTATAGAGCATCCGGATATCTTTTTTATTCTTTTCTACTGCACTCTTAATAAATTTATTATCCTCAAATAAACCAATAAATTCTTGCTCTAAACTTTTACTATTCTTTCCCTGCATGAATTTTTTATAAGTCTTTTTCATCTTTTTTATGGTGCATAAATTTATAATACTGATTATAAGTAAAATCAGTATAAAAACCAACATAACACCAATTATAATCCCTATATCAAGATTTCCGAGACCAATTTGATTTAAAAAAAAGTTATTCATATTCACTTTTGTACCTCTCAATTACTAACATCCGCATATTTATTTTGATAAAAGATCCATCAATTTTTCCAAATCTTCATGGCTGTAAAATTCTATCTCAATCTTACCGGTACCATTTCCTTTGGGAGTGATACTTACTTTTGTACTTAACTTTTGCTTTAAATTTTCCTCAATGTTTTGATAAACCGCTTCCAGACTCTTATCAGTTGTAATTGCCTTTTTCACTTTAGGAGGTTGATTTAAATTTTTTACAAGTTTTTCCACATCACGCACACTTAACTTTTCATCAAAAATCTGTTGTGCGACTGTATACTGTTGTTCAGGATCTTCAATTGAAATAAGTGCTCTGGCATGTCCGGTAGAAATCATACCGTCAATTATCATTTGTTGAACATTATCACACAATTTTAAAAGACGCATTGAATTAGTAACTGCGGTACGGCTCTTAGCCACCCTTTCTGCTACTTCATCCTGTTTCAAATTAAATTCTGTCAAAAGACGCTTATATGCCTGTGCTTCTTCTATAGGATTTAAATCTTCTCTTTGTATATTTTCAATCAAAGAGATCTCTACAATTTCCTGTTCTGTTAAATTCTTTATAATAACAGGAACTTCTTTTAATCCAGCCCTTTTAGCAGCACGCCATCTTCTTTCTCCGGCTATAATTTCATAATATGTCTTTCTATCCTGAACCAAAATAGGTTGTAATAGACCAAATTGTTTGATTGATTCAGCCAGCTCTTCCAAAGCATCCTCATCAAAATTTTTTCTGGGCTGTTCTCTGTTTGGTTCTACTTTAGTTATATTAACTATTGTTTCCCCTGATTTCTTTTCTGAGGATCTGTCTTCTTTCGCCTTATTTGAATTGGCAGAACCACTAGATGAGCTTATTCCACTTGGAATTAAAGCATCTAAACCTTTACCTAATCCCCTTGCAGCCGCCATAATTAATCATCCTTTCTGCCAATAATTTCATTTGCAAGTTGCATGTATGCCTCAGCTCCCGCTGATTTTGAATCATACATATGAATCGGCATACCATAACTTGGTGCTTCGGCTAATCTGATATTTCTTGGTATCATGGTACTAAATACTCTTTGTTTCAAATGATCTTTTACGTTTTCCACTACCTGAGAAGATAAATTTGTTCTGGAATCATACATAGTAAATACTACGCCTTCCATTTCGAGATCAGGATTCAATCTTTCTTTTACAAGATTGATTGTATGTATTAACTGACTTAAACCTTCCAACGCATAATATTCACATTGAATAGGAACAAGAACTGAATCAGCAGTTGTCATTGCATTTAACGTCAAAAGATTTAAAGAAGGTGGACAATCAATAATAATATAATCATAACTTTCCTTTATCCATTCTACTTCTCTTTTTAAAATAAATTCCTTCCTGTCAATACCAATCAATTCAATTTCTGCTGCAGCCAAATTCACATTCGATGGAATAATTGATACATCAGGAATTACGTTATTTAAAATACATTCCTTAATGGAGCATTCACTTAACATCAATTCATAGATTGTATTTTCTAAATCATTTTTTTCTACTCCAAAACCACTTGTTGTATTTCCCTGTGGATCGGCATCTATTACCAAAACCTTTTTTCCTTTTGAAGATAGTGATGCCGATAAATTAATAGAAGTTGTAGTTTTACCTACTCCTCCTTTTTGATTTGCAATTGCAATTACTTTTCCCATTCTTTTTTCCTTCCTATTCCAGTAGGTAAAATTTTATTGATTAGTTTGTCTAAATGATTATAGCACTAATGAAATTTATATTCCATAATATTTTAATGGAAATGTAAACTTGTATCACATTATTATATTAACACAACATCTTGTATAGACAAAATAGGATAAATTAATGTTTCACGTACTTTTTTTGGAATTATGTGGTATGTTTCACACTATATAATACTAGATTTAGGGGTAAAATGTTTCACGTGAAACATTATATTGTGTCAGTATTTAATAATAATTAAATGTTTCACGTGAAACATCAATATAACTTAACAATATTGTTTTTTATTGCAAATACCGCTGCCTGTGTCCGATCTGAAACATCTATTTTCTTAAACATATTAGATATATGGTTTTTCACAGTTCTTTCACTAATATCTAAATTAATAGCAATTTCTTTATTAAACATTCCTTCAGCAACTTGAATTAAAATTTCCGTTTCTCGTTTTGTCAGTGATTTACATTTATCCAAATCAGGATTTCTATTATCAATAACTTTGTTCATATCTTTTTCCAAATCAGGATAAATATATTTTTGACCGTGCATAACTGCATTAACTGCATTTATCAAATCATTAGATTTTGACTTTTTTAATATATATCCATTAGCACCGAGGTCCATAGTACGTATTAAATATTCAATTTCATCATGCATTGTCAAAATTAAAACTTTCATATTTTCATATTCACTTTTTATTTTTCCAAGAGTTTCTACACCATTCATATTAGGCATATTAATATCGAGTATAACAATATCAGGTTTCAAAGTTTCAAGAGTATCCAAACATTCTACTCCGTCTTTTGCTTCTCCAATCACTTTTATATGGCTGTCAGATTCTAAAAGACACTTAACCCCCTCCCTAACTAAATCATGATCATCAGTAAGCATAACTTTAATACTCATTTTCATCCCATACCTTTCTAGTAAAATTTATTATGTCAAAATTGGCTCTTTAGTGGGAACTCCCGCCTTCCTTGGAAATTTTGCAGGCGATGATTTTATTTTTTTTATAACAACTAAATTTCTGTAAATATCTGATTCAGGAAGAAAAAAATCAATTTGCTTTTCATATTTTCCTCCCAAAACATTAATTGCAGTTTTAGCTTTGTCACATTCCTCCTTCACTTTTTCTGATTTATAAGATATAAAATAACCATTATTCTTAACAAACGGAATACAATATTCTGAAAGAACTGACAAATTAGCAACTGCCCTAGAAACACACAAATCAAAATTTTCTCTTTTATCTGATTGTCTGGCAATATCTTCTGCCCTTCCATGTATCGCAATTATATTTTTTAAATCCAACACAGATATTATATGATTTAAAAAATTTATCCGTTTATTTAAAGAATCTAATAAAACAAAATTTAAATTAGGAAAAACAATTTTAAGTGGTATTCCCGGAAAGCCGGCCCCAGTTCCAATATCAATAATACTATATTTTTTTTCATTCAAATCAGAGATAGCTTTAATCAAAGATACGCTATCAACAAAATGTTTTCTAACTACATCTTCATATTCAATAATTGTAGTTAAATTCATAAAAGAATTCCATTCAATCAAGGTATCATAATATAATAAAAACTGAGAAATCTGTTGTTCATTTAAATTAACACCAATAGAAAAAAAATTCTTTTTTAGATAATCTGAATCATACTGTTCTATCAATTTATTTTTCTCCTCTGCCTCTATGATTATATTGCTCCAAATATACTAAAAGTACAGAAATATCTGCTGGCGATACACCTGAAATTCTTGATGCCTGTCCAACTGATATAGGATGAAAAGAAATTAATTTTTGTCTTGCTTCTAAACGGAGACTTGAGATCTTTTCATAGTCAATATCATCAGGTAATTTTTTTTGTTCCATCTTCTTAAATTGCTCAACCTGACGTAATTGTCTTTCAATATATCCCTCATATTTAATTTCAATCTCAACCTGCTGGATAACATCCTCAGAAAGATTTTCTCTATCCACATCAATCTCACTTAATAAATTGTAATCCAATTCAGGACGACATAAAAGTTCTGCAAGATTAGTACCCGTTTTTAAAGAAGCACTATTATGTCTGAACAGAAATTCCTGATTCACTTTTCCAGCACCAATCTTCACATTTTTTAATCTGTTGATTTCTTTTTCTATCATCTTTTTCTTAAAAAGCATGGCGTCATATTGCTTTTTTGAAACAAGACCAACTGCATATCCTTTTTCCATTAAACGAATATCAGCATTATCCTGACGAAGTAAAAGTCTGTATTCTGCCCTTGATGTCATCATGCGATAAGGTTCAAAATTTTCTTTTGTCACAAGGTCATCGATAAGTACACCAATATATGCCTCCGATCTGTCTAAGATCAGTTCATCTTTTCCAAGTATAAACATTGCAGCATTAATACCTGCTATCAATCCCTGTGCAGCCGCTTCTTCATATCCGCTGCTTCCATTAAACTGCCCACCACTATACAAACCTTCAATCTGTTTAAATCGCAATGTGGCATATAACTGCTTCGGATTAATACAATCATATTCGATTGCATATGCGTTCCGGACAATCTTACAATTTTCCAATCCTGGCACAGTACGATACATGGCAAGCTGTACATCTTCAGGAAGAGAGGAAGACATACCTCCAACATACATTTCATTTGTATGTAAACCTTCCGGTTCAATAAATACCTGATGCCGCTCTTTGTCCGCAAACTTGACTACCTTATCTTCAATAGAAGGACAGTACCTTGGACCGGTTCCTTCAATAATCCCTGCATAAATAGGAGATCTATCAAGATTGTTCCTTATGATCTCATGAGTCTGTTCATTTGTATATGTTAAATAACATGGTACCTGTTCAATCTGAACACTCTCCGGATCGGTAGAAAAAGAAAAAGGAATTACTTTTTTATCCCCGAACTGTTCTTCCATCTTAGAATAATCAATACTTCTACCGTCCATTCTGGCTGGTGTTCCCGTTTTAAAACGCCGCATTTCAATCCCCATGGAAAGAAGGGAATCTGTTAAATAATTAGCAGCCTGAAGTCCATTTGGTCCTGTATATGTAATTGCCTCGCCACATAAGCATCTGGCCTTTAAATAAGTTCCTGTACATAGTATCACAGCTTTACATTTATATACAGTTCCCGTAAAAGTTTCCAATCCAACAATTTTCTTATTTGCCATTCCAGAAAGACTATTTTTATCTTCCCACAATAATTTACAGACCTCCGCCTGCTTGATCGTTAAATGCTCCTGATTCTCCAAAACACTTCTCATAGAACGGGTATATTCCGACTTATCAGCCTGTGCTCTCAAAGAATGGACAGCAGGACCTTTTGACACATTTAACATTTTAGACTGGATAAATGTCTTATCTATATTTTTACCCATTTCTCCACCAAGTGCATCAATTTCCCTTACCAAATGTCCCTTTGAAGAACCCCCTATGTTAGGATTACAAGGCATAAGTGCAATACTGTCTACACTGACAGTAAATATGATCGTTTCAAGACCAAGCCTGGCACAGGCTAAAGCAGCTTCACATCCTGCATGACCCGCACCTACCACACAAACATCAATTTTTTCTCTCATTCTTCTTCCTTACATCCAAACTATTTACCCATACAAAATTTTGAAAAGATTTCATTTACCAAATCTTCTTCTACTTCTTCTCCAACAATTTTACCCAAACTTCTATATGCATTCATCAAGTCGATTGTATAGAAATCTTCCGGCATATTCAAATCCAGACTCCTTTTTACCTGATCAAGGCTTTCCTCCACTTCTTCCAACAAACTTTTATGCCGCATGTTTGTAATCATCAATTCATCATTAAAAGAAATGTCACCTTTAAAAAACATACTCTTAACTATTTCCTTAAACTGATCAATCCCTGTATGATCCTTGGCAGATATCTTAATAATCTTATGATCATGACCAGTTTTATTTTTTAATTCATTGATAGAAACCTGATTCTCAAGATCAGACTTATTAAAAAGGATAATACATTTTTTATCCTTAATCATTTTCATAATTTGGACATCATTTTCATCAAGACAGATGGATGAATCCACAACATAAATAATAAGATCAGCCTCTGATGCATACTTTATTGCTTTTTCCACACCAATCTTTTCTACAATATCAGTTGTCTGACGAATCCCTGCCGTATCTATTATATGAAGGTTAATTCCATCTAAATAAACATCTTCTTCTAAAATATCTCTGGTAGTTCCCGGTATTGTAGTTACAATTGCCCTTTCTTCACCGGATAAAACATTTAATAAAGTTGATTTTCCTGCATTAGGCTTTCCCACTATAACTGCACGGATTCCCTCCTTTATTATTCTCCCATTTTCTGTAGTATTCAGTAATTTTTTTATTTCCTTTAATAGACTATCTACCTTTTCTCCCAATAAATTTGAATATCCATCAAGACTGATATGCTCCGGATCATCCAAAGCAGATTCTATAAAAGCAATTTCGTGTATCATTATTTTTCTGATATCAATAATCTTATCATATACAGCGCCTTGAAGCTGTTTCACGGAACTTTGGAGCGCCAGCTTATTCTTAGATGAAATAATATCCATCACAGCCTCTGCTTTGGACAAATCTATCCTTCCGTTTAAAAAGGCCCTTTTTGTAAACTCTCCCGGTTCTGCCAATCTTGCACCATTTTTTATTACAAGTTCCAAAATTCTCTGCATGACTAAAACACCGCCATGACAATTAATTTCCACCGTATCTTCCGCAGTAAAGCTTTTAGGCGCTTTCATATAAGATACCATTACTTCATCAATGATCTCATGCCCATTTTCGATTATATAACCATAATGAATGGTATGACTCTTCATATCTTTTAAAATATGAATATACCTTTTGTTCACAAAAATACGATCTACAATACTTACAGCTTCTCCGCCACTTACCCTGATAATTCCAATACTTGAGTTATGAAGGGAAGTAGCAATTGCTGCAATAGTACCAAGTTTCGATTCCATGATCAATTCTCCTTAAAGGCAAAAAGGCTGCTGCAGTAGTGTTATGCAACAGCCCATTTCATACTTTATCTTTTTAATGTGACAACAACCCTTCTGAACGGTTCATCACCTTCACTATGAGTAGTTACGTATTTATCATTTTGAAGTGCTGAATGGATAATTCTTCTTTCATAAGGATTCATAGGTTCTAAAGATACAGGACGCTTTGTTCTCTTAACCTTATAAGCAATGTTTTTTGCAAGATTTTCAAGTGTCTCTTTTCTTCTCTTACGATAATCTTCGGTATCGACTTTTACGCGGATGTATTCATCTGATTCCTTATTAACAACCAATGATAATAAATATTGTAAAGAATCCAGTGTCTGCCCTCTCTTACCGATCAGTACACCCATCTCGTCCCCACTCAATTCAACATTAAGATTTCTGTTACCTTCATCATATTGAACATTAATTACTACTACCATGTTCATAGCATCGAATACATCGCTTAAAAACTCTTTTGCTTTATCCGTTATGGTAGATTTTGCTTTCGCTTTAATGACCGCAGGTTTAGAACCAATACCAAGAAATCCTGAGGAACCTTCATCTACTACTATATACTCTAATTTATCACTGGTAACTTCTAACTTTTGGCATGCCTCTGTTATTGCATCAGCAACAGTTTTAGCAGAAATCTCAACATATTCCATCATATTTACCCCCTATTTATTATTTTTTTCATTATACTGTTTCACCATGTTTGCTTTGGCAGCAAGACTTCCGGGCTTTGCATTTTTATTGTAATATTCGGTAGATTTCTTTACAGCTTCATCCTTTTCTTCCTGAGTCAGGTTTGCTGCAGCGTTTCCTTTCGGTTTAGATGAAACATAAGGTTTATTTGCATTTACATTCCTTGTGCTTAAAGTAGCGTTTTTATTTAAAACATTCGGATCAATACCTGCTTTTTCAAGCTTTTTAGCCTGCTTTTCCTTATTTTTCTTAATAACCTCATCAATATCCATTTTATCAATATGCTTATTAATTACAACCTGCTGGACACTTCTTACCACAGAACCGGCAATCCAATAAAGCCCCATACCTGCCGGCAGTGTATAACAGAAAAAAGCTGACATGATCGGCATCATGGTATTCATCATCTTCATAGACTGGGCCATGGAATTTTGCTGATCATTTTTATTATCATCCGCATTTGCCTGAGGCATCAACTTTGTATTGATCCATTGTGTCACCGCTGACAATAAAGGAATCATCAAAGCAGCCACAATTAAAAGCCATTGTGTTCCGCCTTCCGCATTCCATGCCTGTCCGACCATATAAGAAGGCGAATTGGCTATACTGATCCCAAGGAAATTATTGTATCTGTCAATCAAACCTCTCTGTATTACATCACCGGCCGCATTTAATTGGCTGAAAATATAATCTCCGTTAAATTGAAGAGCAGAAAGTCCGTAATGTTCCGAAATCGTCGTCATGTCTGACGTAGATAACATGTTTAGGACATCCACAACACCGTTTTGGATATTGCCTTCCGTTATATTTTTACCATACATGCTGACAGTTCTTGCAATGGTTTCCACACCTGAATTTTGTAAAAAATCTGCCTTATCAACCGTTATGATCTTATCAGCAAGAACTCGGAACGTATCCCCTATCTTTCCCACATATGCAGGCATAGCATAAATAACTTTATACAAGGCAAACAAAATAGGCATTTGAATCAAAAGCTGAACGCAGCTTCCACTTGGAGACACACCATACTTTGCATATACTGCGCGGGTTTCCGCATTCATTGCCATCATAGAATCATTGTCTTTTTTATTTTTATACTTTGCCTGTATTGCCTGAAGCTCCGGATTCATTTTAGCGGAAAGCTTTGAAAATTTTTGCTGTTTGATCGTTAAAGGCATCATAAGTATATAAATAACAATGGTAAAAAATATAATGGATAAACCTATATTGGGTATTCCGATCAAATCCAAAACACTAAAAATACCATTCATTAAAACCCCAAGGACCTTAGCAATCGGCCCTAAGATAAGTCCATCATATTGGCTTAAAACAATTCCTGTCAATTTATTTCCTCCTGTTTTTGATTTTACAGATCCATTTTATTATGGAACAGGGTCATATCCCCCTTTTGAAAAAGGGTTACACCTCAAAATTCTCCATAAAGCAAGAAATCCTCCCTTAAAAACACCATATTTTTCAACTGCTTCCAAGCCATATTCCGAACAAGTAGGAAAATAAGGACACTTGGTGGATTTCAATGGAGAGATATATTTTCTATAAAATTTGATCAATAAAATCAATAATTTTTTCATACTATGCTCTGATTACTTCACAATGATATTATGAAGTTTTGCAAGATGTAATAAAGCGCTTTCGGCCTCCCTATAACAAATGGAAGAAGCGCTGTTTCTGGCTATGACCACAATATCTAAACCACTATTAGATAAAAAATCTGTTTCATGCAGCCGGTAACTTTCCCTTATCAATCTTGTAATCCTATGTCTGACAATGCTGTTTCCAACCTTTTTACTTACACTTATTCCCAGTCTGTTTATTTTCTGATCATTTTCTAATATATACATTACCAAATATCTGTTGGCATACGATTTACCATTTTTATAAACAAACTGAAAATCCGAATTTTTTTTTAACGATTGCGAATATTTGTATTTCATGCTCTTATTTTCTCATTGATAGAAAAAAAGGCCACTTACGCGGCCTATGCTGATAATCTTTTTCTTCCTTTTGCCCTTCTGGCTGCTAAAACCTTTCTACCGCCGCGAGTACTCATTCTGGCTCTAAAACCATGAACTTTAGACCTGTGTCTCTTTTTGGGCTGATAAGTCATTTTCATTTGGATGCACCTCCTTTACTCAACCTTAATATATAATAAGGTAAACAAATATTTAGATTTATATTAGAAAATATCATAACGATTATATAAAATTAAATCCTTTCCGTCAAGTAAAATTAAGGAAATAATCTATAAAATAAATTACAAAAATAGTGCATAAAATCGTGAATTTTCACACCGCAACATCTTGTAAGCAAAATGGCCCCGCAACCACAAAATATAGATATCTCTTAAAAAAGGGATTTACATAATTCTATCCACAACATGTGAATAACTTGTGGATAAGTATATTTTTTTTCCATAGTTATCAACATAAACCTATTTTTTTACCGTTTTATGCATGTGTATATTGCTGATATCTTTTTCCAAGTTATTCACAATCCACTTAAAACACATCTATCTTATGTAAACTAAAAAAAATTTGAAATTTTAAACGATTTATATTAATATAGAGTTGAGTATTTTTCTGCTTTGGGGGATATATAATGGATTTTATTAAAGAAAAATGGGATTTAATCAAAGAAACAATAAGAAAAGAATATGATCTGTCAGATATTTCTTATAATACATGGATCATGCCATTGGCTTTCCACAGCGAAAAAGATGATGTGATCACTATTACAATCCCGTCTGACCAGGCCCATGCATTAAAATATATTACATCCAAATATAAAAGCTATTTTCAAGTTACTATTTCTGAAATGATGGATCATACCTACGATATCTCCTTTATTTTAGAAAAAGATGCGGAAAATGAATCAGCTTCTATAGCCAGGACTATTTATAATGTAAACCATGAAAATGCAAACCTTAACTCTAAATACAGGTTTGATACTTTTGTCGTTGGAGGAAACAATAAATTTGCCCACTCTGCTTCTCTTGCCGTGGCAGAATCACCTGGGATTGCATACAATCCTCTCTATTTATATGGAGGAGCCGGACTTGGAAAAACTCACCTAATGCATTCCATCGGACATTTTATACTGGACGAAAATCCTGATACAAAAGTCCTTTACGTTACTTCAGAACAATTTACAAACGAAGTAATTGATTCTATCCGAAGCGGTAATGCCGCTAAGATGACTAAATTAAGAGAAAAATACCGAACAGTGGACGTTCTATTAATTGATGATATCCAATTTATTATAGGAAAAGAAAGTACCCAGGAAGAATTTTTTCATACTTTTAATGAACTTCACTCTACAGGGAAACAAATCATTCTTTCCTCAGACAAGCCTCCAAAAGAAATGGAGACTTTAGAGGAGCGTTTTAAATCAAGGTTTGAATGGGGTCTTATCGCCGACATACAGCCTCCTGATTATGAAACAAGAATGGCAATCCTTAAAAAAAATGCTGAAAATTATAACAAGACTGTAAAAGAAGAAGTATTCCAGTACATAGCAAACAATATTAAATCCAACATCCGTGAACTAGAAGGCGCCTACAACAAGGTGATTGCCTTTTCAAAATTAAACAATGTAGAAATCACGCTTGACAATGTGGAAGAAGCATTAAAGGACATCATATCACCCAAAGAAAAGAGAGTGATCACACATGCTCTTATCATCAGTATTGTAGCAAACCATTTTGGAATCACACCGGAAGAGATCACCTCCAAGAGAAGAAATTCCGAATATGCTCTGCCCAGACAGATCTGTATGTATCTGTGCCGGAAGCTTACTCCCGATTCTCTCCAAAATATTGCCAAATCACTTGGAAAAAAGGATCATACCACAGTTATCCACGGAATTGAAAAAATAGAAGCGGAAATTGTGAATAACAAAGAACTGAAAACAAAAATAGACACCATTAAAAATAAGTTGAATTGTGAATAACCTTATAGTTATCCATAAAATAAATTTCACTTATCCACTCCTTTTACATTTCATTTTTTATTGGAAAATAGTATAATAAAAGAGTTATACACATATCAACACCTATTATGATTGATATTACTGAATTATTTATAAATATATAGGCCGCAAACCTACACCCTCATCAAAGAAAGGAATCTATTAACAAATGAAATTAGTATGCAGTAAATCAAATTTATTAAATGGGGTACAGATAGTATCAAAAGCTGTTCCGAACAAAACTACTATGTCCATTCTTGAGTGTATTTTAATAGATGCTACAAGAAATGAAATTAAACTGACTGCAAATGATATGGAACTTGGGATTGAAACGATCATTGAAGGTGAAATCCTTGAGAAAGGGCAGGTTGCATTAGATGCAAAAATATTGCTTGATATCGTAAGAAAACTTCCTGATAATGATGTGACAATAGAAACCAATTCATCGTTTAAGACAAATATTACCTGCGAAAAAGCAAAATTTACGATCATAGGGAAATCAGGGGAAGATTTTTCGTATCTTCCATCTATTGAGAGGATTGATTCTATCTTGATATCCCATTTTACATTAAAAGAAGTTGTACGGCAGACCATTTTTTCCATAGCTGATAATGATAATAATAAGCTTATGACAGGAGAATTATTTGAGATCAATGGAAATGAATTGAAAGTGGTTTCTTTAGATGGCCATAGGATTTCAATTCGTAAAATACAATTAAAAGAGAGCTATCCTTCAAGAAAAGTAGTCGTTCCCGGAAAGACATTAAGTGAAATAAGCAAGATTTTATCAGGTGATACAGATAAAGATGTGAATATATTCTTTACAGGAAAACATATTGTTTTTGAATTTGAAAAGACGACCGTGGTCTCAAGATTGATCGAAGGGGAATATTTCAGGATCGACCAAATGCTGTCAAGCGATTATGAGACCAAAGTTACGATCAATAAAAGAGAATTACTGGAATGTATCGACAGAGCTACCCTTCTTGTAAAAGAAGGCGATAAGAAACCTATCATAATCAATATTACAAATGAAATGATGGAATTAAAAATAAATTCTACAGTGGGAAGCATGAATGAAGAAATCAACATTTTAAAGCAGGGAAAAGATATTATGATCGGCTTTAATCCTAAATTTATGATTGATGCTCTCCGTGTCATTGATGATGAGCAGATTGATATTTATCTTGTTAACCCGAAAGCACCCTGCTTTATCAGGGATGTGGCAGAAAAATATATTTATTTAATACTTCCTGTTAATTTTACTACCGTATCATAGGATATTGTCCGGTAAGAAAACAGGTACAGGGATAGAAAAGGAAAAAAATGGAAATAATAACGATAAAAGATGAGTTTATTAAATTAGGGCAGGCACTAAAACTATCCGGTCTTGCGGATTCAGGAATTGAAGCTAAGATCATGGTGCAGAATGGTCTTGTAAAAGTAAACGGCGGAATACAGACACAAAGAGGAAAAAAACTTTATAACGGAGATATATTTGAATTTGAGGGGAAACAGGTAAAAGTCACAAATGGTCATTAAATCTCTTGAATTAGCAGACTTTAGGAATTATGAATCATTAAATATCAGTTTTGATAACGGAACAACTATACTTTATGGGGATAATGCCCAGGGGAAAACAAATATACTCGAAGCAATTTATTTTTCCGCCACCACAAAATCCCATAAGGGAAGCAAGGATAAAGAGGTAGTTAATTTTCATAAAGAAGAATCCCATATAAGGACTTATCTTGAAAAAGAGGCTGTGGAATACAGGGTAGATATGCATCTTCGAAAAAATAAGTCCAAGGGAATAGCAATTGATGGCCAAAAAATAAAAAAAGCCTCCGAACTTTTAGGACTTTTAAATGTGGTCTTCTTTTCTCCGGAGGATTTAGGGATCATAAAAAATGGACCCTCTGAAAGAAGAAGATTTGCTGATATGGAGCTTTGTCAGTTAGACAGTTTTTATCTTTATAATCTTAATAATTATAATAAAATAATAAACCAAAGAAATAAACTGCTGAAAGATCTTTATTTTAATCAGGGTCTTAAAGAAACGCTTGATATATGGGATTCTCAGTTGGTTTCTTTTGGAAGTAAGATCATTGAAAGAAGAGAAAAATTTTCAGGTCAGTTATGTGATATTATAAGCGGAATACATAACAGATTATCCGGAGGAAAGGAAGAAATTGTCGTAAAATATGAACCTGATGTGTCTGTAGATGATTTTGAGTCAAAGATGAAAGAAAATCAGGATAAGGATATTAAACAAAAGCTTACTTCCTGCGGTCCTCACAGGGATGACTTTTCATTTATTGTAAATGGAGTGGATATCCGTAAATACGGTTCACAGGGACAGCAAAGAACAGCGGCTTTATCTTTAAAACTTTCTGAAATAGAATTGGTCAAGAAAATAACAAAAGATACTCCTGTACTTCTTTTGGATGATGTTTTATCAGAGCTTGACAGTAACAGGCAAAATTATCTTTTAAACAGTATCGGTGATATACAGACGATCATTACTTGTACAGGTTTAGACGAATTTATTAAAAATCGATTTGAAATAAACAGAGTATATAAGATAACGAATGGTATTGCAGAAATGAAAGGACAAGATTACTAGTATGAATAATGATTACGGAGCAGATCAAATTCAGATTTTGGAAGGGTTGGAAGCAGTAAGAAAAAGGCCCGGCATGTATATCGGTTCAACTTCCAGCAGGGGACTTCACCATCTTGTTTATGAAATCGTGGATAATTCTGTTGATGAGGCTCTTGCAGGATATTGTGATACGATTGAGGTTTTCATTAATCAGGATAATTCTGTCACTGTCATAGATAACGGAAGAGGTATTCCTGTAGGAATCAACCATAAGGCAGGACTTCCGGCTGTGGAAGTGGTGTTTACAGTTCTTCACGCCGGTGGTAAATTTGGTGGTGGTGGATATAAAGTTTCCGGCGGGCTTCACGGGGTAGGTGCATCTGTTGTCAATGCCCTTTCTGATTGGCTTGAAGTTGAGATTTTTACGGAGGGAAAGATTTATCAGCAGCGGTATGAAAGAGGACATGTCTGCTATCCTTTGAGAATAATAGGCGACTGCGAATCAGAAAAAACCGGAACTAAAATTACTTTTAAGCCTGATGCAACTATTTTTCAGGAAACGCTTGTATACGAATATGATATTTTAAAACAACGGCTCCGTGAAATGGCTTTTCTTACTAAGGGTCTGCACATTATTTTGACAGATCTTCGTGTGGAAGAAGGTCAGAAACCAATTGAAAGAAAGTTTTATTATGAGGGCGGGATCAAGGAATTTGTCACTTATCTAAATAAAAGTAAAACACCCCTTTATGATGATGTTATGTATTTTGAGGGAAGTAAGAATAATGTTTATGTGGAAGTGGCAATGCAGCATAATGATTCTTACACGGAAAGTTCCTATAGTTTTGTAAACAATATTAATACGCCGGAAGGGGGTACCCATCTGGTAGGTTTCAGGAATGCCCTTACGAAAACATTTAATGATTATGCCAGAAGTAATAAGCTTTTAAAAGAAAGTGAACCAAATCTTTCCGGGGAAGATATAAGGGAAGGGCTTACGGCAATCGTAAGTGTAAAGATAGAGGATCCTCAGTTTGAAGGGCAGACAAAACAAAAATTAGGAAATTCTGAAGCAAGGAATGCCGTGGACAGTATTTTAAGTGAACAGCTTACTTATTTCCTGGAGCAGAATCCTTCCATTGCAAAACTTATTTGTGAAAAATCTATCCTTGCCCAGAGGGCAAGAGATGCGGCAAGGAAGGCAAGAGATCTTACCAGAAGAAAGACAGCGTTAGAGACAGCATCCCTTCCCGGTAAGCTTGCGGATTGTTCCGATAAAAATCCTGAAAATTGTGAAATTTACATTGTTGAGGGAGATTCGGCAGGTGGCAGTGCAAAAACCGCAAGAAGCCGGGCAACGCAGGCAATCCTTCCCTTACGTGGAAAGATTCTAAATGTAGAAAAGGCAAGGCTTGATAAGATTTATGCCAATGCGGAAATCAAAGCTATGATAACGGCCTTCGGTACCGGGATCCATGATGATTTTGATATTTCAAAATTAAGGTATCACAAGATTATTTTGATGACGGATGCGGATGTGGACGGTGCACATATTGCCACGCTTTTACTGACGTTTATCTATCGGTTTATGCCGGAGCTTATCAAACAGGGATATGTATATCTTGCACAGCCTCCTTTGTATAAGTTGGAAAAGAATAAAAATATCTGGTATGCTTACAGTGATGAAGAATTAAACGGAATTCTTTCCCAGGTAGGACGTGACCAGAATAATAAGATCCAGCGGTATAAAGGACTTGGTGAAATGGATCCGGAACAGCTTTGGGAGACCACCATGGATCCGGAAAGAAGGATACTTCTCCGTGTTACCATGAATGAGGAAGCTGAATCAGAGATTGACCTTACTTTCACAACTTTGATGGGTGATAAGGTGGAACCAAGGCGGGAATTTATAGAAGAAAACGCTAAATTTGTTAAGAATCTTGATATTTAAGTTGTCTGGTTAGGAGTATAAATGGAAGATAATATTTTTGATAAAGTCCATGACGTAGACCTGCAAAAAACCATGGAAAATTCTTATATTGATTATGCCATGAGTGTTATTGCATCCAGGGCGCTTCCCGATGTAAGGGACGGGCTTAAGCCTGTGCAGAGAAGAGTCCTTTATTCTATGATAGAATTGAACAACGGTCCGGATAAGCCACACAGAAAAAGTGCCCGTATCGTCGGTGATACCATGGGTAAATATCACCCTCATGGAGACAGTTCTATTTATGGTGCGTTGGTGAACATGGCGCAGCCCTGGTCATTTCGTTATCCGTTGGTAGACGGGCATGGAAATTTTGGGTCTGTAGACGGTGACGGCGCTGCGGCAATGCGTTACACGGAAGCCCGTTTAAGCAAAATTTCTATGGAGCTTTTAGCGGATATCAATAAAGATACCGTTGATTTTGTGCCTAACTTTGATGAGACGGAAAAAGAACCTTCCGTGCTCCCAAGCCGGTATCCGAATCTTTTGGTGAATGGTACTACCGGTATTGCGGTAGGTATGGCAACCAATATCCCTCCGCATAATCTTCGGGAAGTGATCAATGCCATTGTTAAAATCATTGATGACAGGATAATTGAGGATAAAGAGACAGAAATAGAAGAAATTTTGTCAATTGTGAAGGCTCCTGATTTTCCTACCGGAGGAATTATTTTAGGTACCAGAGGAAGCGAGGAGGCATACAGAACAGGACGAGGAAAAGTAAGGGTTCGTGCCGTAACGGATATAGAGACCATGTCGAACGGAAAAAGCCGTATCATTGTAACGGAACTTCCCTATATGGTAAATAAGGCGAATCTGATTTTGAAAATAGCCGAACTTGTCAAGTTAAAGAAAATAGATGGTATCACAGACCTTCGGGATGAATCAGACAGGGAAGGTATGCGTATCGTTATAGAGCTTCGCCGTGATGTAAGTGCAAATATTATTCTGAATCTTTTGTATAAACACACGCAGATGCAGGATACTTTTGGAATCATTATGCTTGCTCTTGTGAACGGAGAGCCTAAGACATTAAATATTCTTGATATGTTAAAGGAATACATAGCCCATCAGGAAGAAGTGGTAACCAGAAGGACAAGGTATGACTTAAACAAAGCGGAAGAACGGGACCATATTTTACAGGGATTATTGATCGCTCTTGATAATATTGACGAAGTGATAAGGATCATCCGGGGAAGCCGCAGTACGCCCATTGCAAAAGAAAGTTTGATGGAACGTTTTGGGCTTACAGATGTACAGGCACAGGCGATCGTGGACATGAGGCTCCGTGCTCTTACCGGATTGGAAAGAGAAAAGCTTGAAAGTGAACATCAGGAGCTGCTTGCTAAAATTGCCCGGTTAAAAGAAATCCTTGGTGACGAAAAGATTCTTCTTGGTGTGATCAGGACAGAGATAAAAGAAATTTCTGATAAGTTTGGCGATGAAAGAAAAAGTAAGATAGGATTTGACGAATATGATATTTCCATGGAAGACATGATTCCTAATGAAAATACCATAATTGCCATGTCAAATCTTGGATACATCAAAAGAATGACTATAGACAATTTCAAATCCCAGCACAGGGGAGGTAAAGGGATCAAAGGGATGCAGACCATAGAGGATGATTTTATTGCAGACCTTTTGATGACTACGACACATCATTATGTGATGTTCTTTACTAATTTTGGAAGGGTTTACCGTTTAAAGACTTATGAAATTCCTGAAGGAAGCCGTACCTCAAGAGGAGTTGCCATTGTCAATATTTTACAGCTTAACCCGGGAGAAAAAATAAGTGCTATCATTCCCATTAAGGATTATGAAGAGAGTAAAAATCTTTTTATGGTCACCAAAAAAGGTATTGTAAAGAAGACAAATATCATAGAATACAGTAATGTCCGTAAAAATGGTCTGGCGGCCATTAGTCTCAGGGATGATGATGAGCTGATAGAAGTCAAAATAACGGACAAGGATACGGAGATTTTCCTTGTTACAAAGTACGGCATGTGTATCCGTTTTAAAGAAACAGATCTGCGTTCCACAGGAAGGTCCTCTATGGGAGTGATCGGTATGAGCCTTTCCGGTGATGATGAAGTGGTGGGTATGCAGCTTGACCACCAAGGAGATTCTCTTCTTATTGTCTCTGCAAACGGTATGGGAAAGAGAACCTATCTTGATGAATTTACTGTTCAAAAACGTGGAGGTAAAGGAGTTAAATGTTATAAGATAACAGAAAAAACCGGTGATGTGATCGGTGTGAAAGCCGTAAATGACGATCATGAAATTATGATGATCACAACTGGCGGAATTATTATCCAGATTCGTATGGAAGATATTTCCATCTTAGGGCGTATTACTTCCGGTGTAAAATTAATCAACCTTGATAAAGATGTGACGGTGGCACAGATTGCCAAGGTAAGAGAAAAAGTTTTCAACGGGGATCACGAAATTGAAAATATAGATGAAGAAATGGAAGAAATATCAGATTTGTCAGATTAAGGTATAAAATCCCCATCATAATATTGGTGGGGAATTTATATGGAAAAAGCGGGGTTGGTCTTGAAAAAACAGATAGAAGGACAAATAGATTTTTTTGATTTGCTGGATACAGATTTTTTAGAGGAGTTGCCACAATTTGTTGAATGTAATAATTGTTGGTGTTATGATTGTAGACATAATAAAAATAATGAAGCGGTCCCAAGAGATTTTGCAGGGGAAAAAAAGCCCTGCCCTTCTTGCGATTTTTGTATGAAAGGGGGAATAGCAGAAATTTGTGAGATAGGATCTTATAAAAACGGATGTAAATTAAGGGCAGAAGAAGAAGGAATGATGCCTGAATAAAACTGTGTAAAATGAGGAGGAAAGATTGAAAATGGAAACTTATCTTGTGCTGAAAGATCTTGCTATTATTATGATTACCGCAAAATTATTTGGGATAATAGCAAGAAAATTGAAAGCGCCTCAGGTAGTAGGCGAAATTATTGCGGGTCTTATTATAGGACCAAGTATTTTAGGGTGGGTAAACCAGACTGATTTTTTGTTACAGATGGCTGAAATCGGAGTTATTTTCCTGATGTTTTCTGCCGGGCTTGAAACAAACATGAGGGATCTTTTAAAAACAGGACCGATCGCAACATTAATTGCCTGTTCAGGTGTATTTATCCCGCTTTTTATGGGTGCCGGGTTTTATATGCTTTACTACGGGGCTTCCCCATGGGGGTCTGAAGGATTTTATAAAGCTGTTTTTGTAGGTACGATCCTTACCGCAACTTCGGTAAGTATTACGGTACAATCACTAAAAGAGATGGGAAAACTGAAAGGTAAAGTGGGAACGACGATTCTAAGCGCCGCAATTATTGATGATGTGATTGGAATCATTGTACTTACTTTTGTAATAGGTTTGAAAAGTCCGGATTCCGATCCTTTTAAAGTGATCATAAATACAGTTTTATTTTTTGTACTTGCAATCATTGTTGGGTTTATATCCTATAAAATATTTAAAATAGTTGATAAACGATATCCCCATACCAGAAGGATTCCGATCGCCGGCGTAGCATATTGTTTGATTTTGGCTTATGTTGCGGAAAGATATTTTGGTATCGCTGATATCACTGGCGCTTATGTTGCCGGGATCATTCTTTGTTCTATTAAAGATTCAGAATACATAGAAAGAAAAGTAGATGTAAATTCATATATGATCTTTGGTCCTGTTTTCTTTGCAAGTATTGGATTAAAGACAAATATTGACAGTATATCAGGTTCTATCCTTTTGTTTTCACTTGGTTTTGTATTGGTAGGACTTGTAAGTAAGATCATAGGCTGCGGGCTGATGGCAAAATTATGTAAGTTTAATGGAAATGATGCGCTGAAGATAGGCGTTGGTATGATGACGAGAGGGGAAGTTGCCCTTATTGTTTCTCAAAGAGGGCTTTCCGTAGGGCTTTTGGAACCTGTTTATTTTACATCGGTGATTTTCCTTATCATCGTATCATCAATTTCTACGCCAATCATACTGAAGATTCTTTATTCTAAAGATAAAGAACCGGAAAAGGTTCAAACAGCGGTAAGCTGATTGGATAAAATTTAAATTGGGAGGGTTACAAAATGGTAGGTTTTATTATTGCAGCAGTTATAGTGGTTTTTGTGTTGATCATCATGTTGACCGGATACAAAAAAGCGCCTCCGGACACAGCTTATATTATTTCCGGTCTACGTAAAAAAGTGATCATCGGCAAGGCAAGCGTAAAGATTCCTTTCTTTGAAAGAATGGATAAGCTGAGTCTTAAACTGATCGCTATTGATGTAAAAACATCTAATGCGGTTCCCACGGCTGATTATATTAATATTCAGGTAGATGCGGCAGTAAATATTAAAATCAGCAGTGAAAAGGGAAAACTTTCCCTTGCAGCAGAAAACTTCCTGAACCAAAATACTCAGTACATAGCAGGTATTGCAAGGGAAGTATTAGAAGGTAATATGAGGGAAATTGTAGGCCGCATGAGGTTAGAAGAGATGGTCAGCGACCGCCAGAAATTTGCAAATCTGGTGAAAGAAAATGCGGAGCCTGACCTTGCCGCTATGGGTCTTGATATCGTCAGTTTTAATGTACAGAATTTTGCTGATGGAAATGGTGTAATCGATGATCTCGGTATTGATAATATTTCCCAAATCAAGAAAAAAGCCGCGATTGCAAAGGCGGAAGCAGAAAAGGAAATTGCCGTTGCCAAAGCGGAAGCAGATAAGCAGGCAAATGATGCAAGAATCAATGCGGAGCGTGAGATTGCCAAGAAAAATAATGAGTTTGCTCTGCAAAAAGCTGAACTTCAAAAAATGGAAGACACGAAACGCGCGGAAGCAGATGCAGCTTATAGCATCCAGGAGCAGGAACAGCGTAAGACCATTGAGATAGCTACTCAGGAAGCAAGTATTGCTAAGCAGGAAAAGGAAGTAATCCTAAAGCAGCGTGAAGCGGAAGTAAAAGAAAAAGCTCTTGATGCTGAGATAAAAAAGAAAGCAGAAGCTGATAAGTTTGCTCGTCAACAACAGTCTGAGGCAGAACTCTATACCAGGATGAAAAATGCGGAGGCAGAAAAATTCGAAAGGGAAAAAGAAGCGGAAGCCCTGAAAGCAACTGCGGAAGCTCAAAAGTTTGCCAAAGAACAGGAGGCAGAAGGAATCCGTATGGTGGGTGAGGCGGAAGCAGAAGCTATCCGTGCAAAAGGTATAGCTGAGGCGGAAGCCATGGAAAAGAAAGCTATCGCATACCAAAAATATAACAATGCCGCTATGGCTGAAATGTTGATCAAAGTACTTCCTGATATTGCCGGAAAAATTGCGGAACCTCTTACCCAGATTGATAAGATTACGATCATTGGAGGAGATGGCAGTAACGGTGTAAATACTGTTGCAGATAATGTTCCCGGTGTGATGACAAAGCTTTTTGAGACCATGAAAGAAACGGTGGGAATCGATCTTGCGGAAGTGGTAAAAGCCGGTACATATGATGCTAAAGTTAACAGAAATATTAACTTTACAGGTCTATCTGAGGATGAAAAAGATCAGGCGGTTGCGGCTGTTTCCGGTTCTGTCGTAAGTGAAGTATAAGGTTTTTATATGAATAAAAAAATTGTTATTTTTTGTTTGATTATTTCCACCCTGATTTTTCCAGGATGTTCTATGAGAGGAACCGGAGCGGATTCTACAAATATCACTCTTTCAGATCAGGGAATTTTAGTTGATGGAAAAGAAGTGTCAACAAATCCTTCAGATAGGGTTTATATAGGGGCAGATATTATTTATTATGAAGAAGGAAAAGGAAAAACCTATGGGAATGGAAGTAAAAAAGATGCCCATAGCCCGGAAGAAGCAGCACAGCATACAGTCATAACAATTACAAAACCCGGCACTTATGAAGTGTCGGGACGTCTTTCCCAAGGTCAGATTTTTGTTAACCTTGGGAAAGATGCTAAAGATGATCCGGATTCAGTAGTCAATTTAATTTTAAATAATGCGGAAATTACATGTACAATTGCACCTTCTATACTGGTTTATAGTGCTTATGAGTGTGGGAGTGATAAGAAAAAAGACGTATCTCCAAATGTGGACACCTCTGATGCCGGTTTTAACCTGATTCTTGCAAAAGATAGTAGAAATGTAATAAACGGTTCTTATGTGGCAAGGATTTATGAAGACGGAACCACAAAAGAAGATGTCAAAAAGGACAAAGCAAAAAAGAAATATAAGTTTGACGGGGCTATAGAAAGCTTTGTTTCTCTTAATATTTGTTCCGATGAAAATGGAAAGCTTATAGTCAATGCTCAAAATGAAGGAATATCCAGCCATCTTCATTTGACGATCAATAGTGGTAATATAGAGATCAATGCAGCAAATGATTCCATTAACACAAATGAAAACGGAGTTTCCGTACTTACAATAAACGGAGGTTCTGTGATCTGTAATTCCGGTTTTGGAGAAGATGGGGACGGACTGGATTCTAATGGATATTTAGTAATAAACGGGGGCTATGTATTTGCCTGCGCACATCCTGACAGTATGGACAGCGGGTTAGATTCTGATGAAGGTATTTATATAAACGGGGGAATTGTATTTGGAAACGGTAATATGTACGATGAAGTAAAAGCTGAATCAAAACAGGACTTTTTGGTCATGGAATTTGAAGAAAAAATATCAAAAAACGACATGATCATGATTGCAGATGAAAATGACGATCCTGTTGCCGCTATTTCTTCTTTTAGTGATTATTCTATTGTTGTTTTCAGTATCCCTGAACTTAAAATGGAAGACTATAATGTTTATAAAGTATCTTCTGTAACAGGACGCTTGGAAGGATATTATATTTATTTAGACATTCAGGATTATACTGATGCAAAAAAAATACCTTATCATTTTCTGTAAAGATATTACTTGTAATGAGAAAGGTACTGGTTGTATTATTATAATAAATGATTTAAAAATCAAAAGGGGGTTACTAATATGGACACAAAGCAATTGATCGAAGAGGGAAAAACTTCCCTTGGTATTGAGTTGGGATCTACCAGAATCAAGGCAGTCTTGATCAATGAAAAAGGAACGCCTTTAGCGGCAGGCAGTCATGAGTGGGAAAACCGGTATGATAATGGAATCTGGACTTATACCATGGAAGATGTGTGGGAAGGATTGCAGGATTGTTATCAAGATTTGTTAAAAGATGTAAAAGAACAGTATGGGGCAACTGTCACTACATTTGGTTCCATTGGATTTTCTGCTATGATGCATGGATATCTTGCTTTTGACAAAGAGGACAACTTACTTGTTCCTTTCAGGACATGGAGAAATACCATTACAGAAGAAGCAGCGGGGAAGCTGACAAAGGAATTTAACTATAATATTCCCCAGAGATGGAGTATCTCCCACTTATATCAGGCTATTTTAAATAAAGAAGAACACGTAAAAGATGTGGCTTTCTTTACTACACTGGCAGGGTATGTTCATTGGAAACTGACCGGGAAAAAGGTACTTGGCGTAGGAGATGCTTCCGGTATGTTTCCGATTGATATAAAAACCGGAAACTTTGACCAGAAAATGGTAGATCGGTTTAACGAATTGACCGCACCGGAAGGGTTTAGCTGGAAATTACAGGATATTTTCCCTAAAGTACTTACAGCCGGGGAAAATGCCGGGGAATTGACGAAAGAGGGGGCTGCTCTTCTTGATACAAGTGGAAACTTAAAACCGGGCATTCCGGTATGTCCTCCTGAGGGGGATGCGGGAACAGGTATGGCTGCAACAAACAGTGTTGCCGTAAGAACAGGAAATGTGTCTGCCGGAACTTCTGTATTTGCCATGATCGTTTTAGAAAAAGAATTGACTAAGGTTTATCCTGAGATCGATCTGGTGACCACACCGGATGGTGCATTGGTAGGTATGGTACATTGTAACAATTGTACTTCTGACCTAAATGCATGGGTAAATCTGTTTGATGAATTTGCAGACTGCCTTGGTGCAAAAGTTGATAAGAACCAGTTATTTTCCCTTCTGTATCATAAAGCGCTGGAAGGAGATGCAGACTGCGGAGGATTGATTTCTTATAATTATTTTTCAGGAGAGCCGGTTACCGGATTTGATGAAGGAGCGCCTTTATTTGTGCGCCGGGCGGAAGATAAATTTACTCTTGCAAATTTTATGAGGACTCATTTATATTCATCCCTTGCCGCATTAAAAGCAGGATTGGATCTTTTGTTTAAAGAAGAAGAGGTAAAAGTAGATGAAATGTTTGGCCATGGCGGCTTGTTTAAGACGAAAGGCGTAGGCCAGAGGATTGCGGCAGCAGCTATGAACACACCGGTGTCTGTAATGGAAACAGCCGGGGAAGGAGGTGCATGGGGAATTGCTCTCTTAGCGTCTTATATGCAGAATAAAAAGGAAAAGGAAAGCCTTCAGGAATTTTTAAACCAGACGATTTTTAACGGACAGGCAGGAAGTAAAATGGAACCTGTAGAAGAAGACGTGGAAGGTTTTGAAAATTTCATGAAGCGTTATATGGCAGGACTTTCTATTGAACATGCTGCGGTAACTAGCTTGAAATAGGGGGAATAGATTATGTTAGAGGAATTAAAAAAACAGGTTTACGAAGCAAATATGGAACTGCCCCGTTACGGGTTAGTAACTTTTACATGGGGAAATGTAAGTGGGATTGACAAGGAAAGCGGGTTGTTTGTAATAAAGCCAAGCGGAGTTGATTATGAGAAGCTGACCCCGGAAGATATGGTAGTGATGGACTTGCAGGGAAATAAAATAGAAGGGCGTTTTAAACCCTCATCCGATACCCCTACCCATTTGGAGCTTTACAAAGCATTTCCTGAGGTTGGCGGTATCGTACATACCCATTCTTCCTATGCCACAAGCTGGGCGCAGGCCGGCAGGGGGATTCCCTGCTATGGTACGACCCATGCAGATTATATTTATGGGGAAGTTCCCTGTCTGCGGTGTTTGACAAAAGAAGAAATTGAGGAGGCTTATGAGGAAAATACCGGCCATCTGATTGTCAATGAATTTTTAAGGATGGGCAGGAATCCCATGGCAGTTCCGGCAGTCCTTTGTAAGAACCATGGCCCTTTTGCATGGGGTAAGGATGCTATGGACGCAGTCCACAATGCGGTTGTCCTTGAGGAAGTGGCGAAGATGGCGTACCGGACGGAAATCATTAACCCTAAGGTTTGGCCGGCGCCGGGTGAACTGCAGGACAAGCATTATTTTAGGAAACACGGGGAAAATGCTTATTACGGGCAAAACTAATATTCAGGGTCAATCATTTCGTGATGGTTGACCCTGAATATTGAATTTTTAATAAAAATTAAAAAATACTCAATTATGCTCGGGGGGGGGTAAAATGGAATCCAGTATATTTTTACGGTATTCGGCAGGACTCACCCCCACATATTTTTTAAACTTTTTGTGAAAATAATCAACGTTTTTATATCCTACCTTTTCAGAAATCTCATATACCTTCAGGCGGTTTTCTTTTAATAGTTCCTTGGAATGATCGATCCGTTTATGGTCGATATAGGAATTAAAGCTTTCGCCTGCGGTTTTGGTAAATATCTTTCCTAAATAAGCGCTGTTATACCCGAATAATGGCGCTATATTTTCCAACTTAATATTGTTTTGGAAATTGTGGTCAATGTAATAAAATATATCATCTAATATATTAGTGCTTTTAAAAGAATTTCCGGAAGCATTGAAAACTTTTTCCGTCTGCTCGGAAATGAATAAAATGATCTCATATAAATAATGACAATTTTCAATGTGGTCAATTGCTTCCCCGTTGGTAGGGAAAGAAATTTCCAAAGAACCGTATGTATGATTGATTTTTTCTTTAATGCGCAGGTAAAGGTCGGTCAAAAATAACCTGACGGAAACAATATCGTTTTTCACATTATAAACAAACTCTTCTAAATCAAAAAGAGTTTCCGCTACCTTTTTCCTGTTAAATGCCATCAGATATTCCGTAAGGGTATTGTAATACTCATCGGCTTTATCATTGGTGATTTCCATATTTTGCTTTTGTATTTCTGGGAGCTCATCAAATCCAAGGGTATGCTGACCCTGGATACAAAAAAACCTGCGCTGTAAAAGAGTAGATGCTTCTTCGTAGGATAAATATATTTTGTCCAGATCGTTGACAGGCTGTCCATAAGCAAGAAAAAGGGAATCGAGGGGACTGCCGGGCTGGGGAGGATTTTGTTCGTAGTGAGACAAAAAGTTTTGGAATTTAGAGAGGGCAAAGCTGCCTTTTAACAGTATGACCTCATTTCCGTCTTCCTTGAAATGTTCAAATGTATGGTTTCCTTTGTTGGTAATTTTTAAAAGATCCGCAAAACTATAACTTGCATCATCTGGATTTGTACTGAATTTTTCGTAAATGACAACTTGATAAATATCCGCCACAAGGTTCATTTCTTCTAATTCGTTTTTCGTTAAGGATTTTGATACGGAAAAGTCATAGGCGCCTGTAATGATCTCATGGAGAATAACATTTTTAGCCTTTGACTTCAGAATCTGGATATTATCCAGCTTGGAATGTTCCGTTTCCAGTTCCTTTTTTACTTTTGAAACAGAGGCAAGAAGTTCATCCTCATCAATTGGTTTGGTGAGGTAAAAACTGGCTCCATAACGGATAGCAGTCTGGGCATAGGTAAAGTCGGAATATCCGCTTAAAATGATAAACTTTCCTTTAAATCCATTTTCCCTAGCTATTTTAATGATTTCCGTTCCATACATTTTGGGCATACGAATGTCAAGAAGAACCAGACTTGGGTTTTGCTTTAAAATAAAAGAAAGTGTATCATCACCGTTGGCTGTTTCGCCAATGATCTCAAATCCAATCTGTTTCCAGTCAAGAATATATTTTAAACCTTCACGGATGTTTTGTTCATCATCTGCAATCAGTACTGTCTCCATTTATATTCCTTTCTCTGCATAAATAATTATGTATTTTAGTATAGAAGAGGAAAATTGGATTGTCAATGTAACAATATATAATTTCAACGGTAAATTACTGTAAATTTATTTGTATCTGTTCATAGGATTGTATGATAGAATATGCATAAGCATAGCACATGCATATGCTTTTACATTGGGAATATAAAGAGGAAAAGAAATGAAAAGACTTTCTGGAAAATTGGTGGCGCTATTGTTATTGATCACTCTTTTGGCTTGCGGATGTGGCGCTTTTTCCGAGTTTGAGGAAGAAAAATGCCCTTATGAAGAATTTTTAGTGGTGGATGTTTTTGACGGGCTTGCTAATTATCAGGGGATTCAGTCGGGATGGTTTGCTAAACTGGTGAAGGACAAGTTTAATATGGAGTTAAATATCATTGCTCCCAATGTGGCAGGAGGCGGAGATACTTTATTTGAGATCCGCTGTGCGGCAGGAAATCTGGGGGATATCGTCATATTCAGCGGCGAGAGGCAGGAACTGCAGAACATGGTGACATCCGGCCTTATCATGGATATAGAACCGTATCTGCAGGGAAAAGATATTATGCGTTTTGAAACAGCAATCAGGAATGTAAATAAATCGATAACCCCGGAAGGACTGTTTGCGATTCCTACGGAACTTTCCTCCAATGCGCCTACTGTTCCAAGTGAAAGCAAGGAACCTACTTATGGACCGTATATCCGCTGGGATCTGTATGCGGAATTAGGATATCCTCCGATCAATACCTTAGAAGACCTGCTCCCGGTTTTAAAACAGATGCAGGAGCTTTGTCCGGTTACGGAAACGGGAGAAAAGACATATGCATTTTCTTTTTTCCGGGATTGGGACGCAAACATGATGAATGCAGGGAAACAGCCCTGTTGTTTTTATGGTTATGACGAGAGTGGGTTTGTCCTTGTGAAGGCTGACAGCAGTGATTACCAAAGTATCATTGATAGTGATTCACTTTATATCAGGGTTTTAAAATGGTATTTTGACGCAAATCAAATGGGGCTGGTGGATCCGGAATCCCCCACATTAAATTTTCAGGGGCTTGTGGAAAAATATAAAAAAGGGCAGATTCTTTATTCTCCCTGGCCCTGGGTGGCACAGCAGTACTATAATACAATCTCAAATAAAAAAGCCGGAAAAGGTTTTATGATGGCGGATATTTCAGATATGCAGATCTATTCTTACGGATGCAGCGGGGATGGGAATTATAAGACTATCGTGGGAGTGGGGTCGCAGACAAAGGATCCGGAACGGATGGTAGACTTCATCAATTGGCTGTATTCCCCGGAAGGGATTGCCGCTAACAGCGTAAACGGCATGGCGGATACGGCAGGACTGCAAGGCCTTTGCTGGGAGTACGGGGAAGAAGGTCCTTATCTTACAGAATTTGGGAAGATGGCATTACTGGAAGGAGATACTCAGGTGCCGGAGGAATGGGGAGGAGGAAGCTGGAAAGACGGAATCTCCATGCTGAATTTTATGCCGGTGACAAAATGTGAAATAGATGAGCAAGGTTATTTTTATTCATATAAAATGTGGGATTCTCTTGATGAATTAAACAATACACAGTTAGATGCGGATTGGAGAGAGAAAATGAAGGCGGAAACCACATTGGATTATCTGATTGATCACAATAAGCTGATCGTTTCACCAGGCTGTGGATATGTAATTCCGGCAGAAACAGTGGAAGAAACGGCAATCCGAAAGCAATGTCGGGGTGTGATACAGAAATATTCCTGGGATATGGTCTTTGCAGAAGATGAAGAAGAATTTTATTCCCTGTTAAAGGAAATGCAGGCAGAGGCCATAAGTTTAGGATATGAAGAAATACTTGCCCGTGATATGGAAGTTTCCATGGGAAGGGAAAAGGCAAGATGTGAAACGGTAGAAAGATATCAAAATAATCATAAATAAAGAAAGGGATAACGAAATGATAGAAAGTAAAAAAGTACAAAAGATTTTGTATGGAGGGGATTATAATCCCGAGCAATGGCCGGAGGAAATCTGGCAGGAAGATATGAGAATGTTTAAACTGGCTAATATCGATGTGGTCACTTTAAATGTGTTTAGCTGGGCCAGTCTGCAGAAGGATGATGAGATTTATGATTTTTCCAGACTGGACAAGATCATGGATCTGGTCAGGGAAAATGGCCTTAAGGTCTGTCTTGCCACTTCTACGGCAGCTCATCCGGCGTGGATGGCAAGAAAACATCCTGATATCTTAAGGACAGAGCATAACGGTATCAGGAGAAAATTTGGCAGCAGACATAATTCCTGTCCTAATTCCCCTACTTACCGGAAATATTCCGTGGCGCTGGCTGAAAAGCTGGCGGAGCGCTATCAGGGTTATGACAATGTTGTATCGTGGCATATTTCCAATGAATATGGCGGCACATGTTATTGTGATAATTGTGAAAAAGCTTTCCGCAGCTGGCTGAAAGAAAAGTATGGAACCATTGATGAGCTGAATAAGGCATGGAATATGTCCTTTTGGGGCCATACCCTTTATGATTTTGACGATGTAGTGGTTCCGGATCTTAGGTCTGAGGAGTTTGACTGGGGAGGTGACGGACGCACAAATTTCCAAGGTATTTCTTTAGATTATAATCGTTTTAATTCAGACAGTATATTAGAGTGTTACCGTCTGGAATATGAAGCCGTGAAAAAATATACGCCGGATATCCCTGTTACTACTAACCTGATGGGAGCGTATAAGGTTTTGGATTATCAAAAATGGGCAAACTACATGGACTTTGTGTCATGGGACAATTATCCTGCCTATGACGGAACTCCGGCACAAGTCGCATTCAGTCATGATCTGATGAGAGGGTTAAAGCAGGGGAAACCCTTTGCCCTGATGGAGCAGACTCCCAGCGTGACAAACTGGCATATTTACTGTAAGTTAAAAAGGCCAGGTGTAATGCGGCTTTGGAGTTATCAGGCTGCGGCCCATGGTGCGGACACGATCATGTTTTTCCAGATGAGAAGGAGTATTGGAGCCTGCGAAAAATATCATGGCGCTGTGATCGATCATGTGGGGAATGAAAATACAAGGGTATTTAAGGAGATTGCGGAACTTGGTAAGGAACTTGGACAGCTTGGCAGTGCACTTTTGGGGGCCAGGGCAAAATCCCAGGTGGCGATCGTGTTTGACTGGGATAACTGGTGGGCGGCAGAATATTCCGCAGGCCCAAGCAAATTGATCAACTATAATCAGGAAGTGATGCAGTATTACAAGGCATTGCATGAGCGGAATATTTCTGTGGATCTTGTTGGCGTAACGGATGATCTGTCTTCCTATAAACTGGTGATCGCACCCCTTTTATATATGTGTAAGGATGGTTTTGATGAAAAAGTCCGCAGTTTTGTAAAGCAGGGCGGCGTTTTTCTTACTACGTATTTCAGCGGTTACGTGGAGGACCATGATCTTGTTGTTACCGGTGGTTATCCGGGAAGACTTAAGGATATCTTGGGAATCTGGGTTGAGGAGTCTGATGCCATTCCGCCGGAGGAATCAAACCTGTTTACCTATAACGAAAAGACCTATCCGGCAGGGGTGTTATGCGACTTACTCCATTTACAGGGTGCCAAAGCGCTTGCGAATTATGAAAAGGACTTTTATGAGGGAATGCCGGTCCTTACGGAAAATAAGTTTGGGGAAGGAAAAGCTTATTATGTGGCTGCCCGTTCCAGTGAAGAGTTTTACACGGATTTTCTGAGAGATGTGTGCGGGGAACTTTCTATAGAGCCGGCAGCTAATACACCGGAAGGGGTGGAAGCGACAGTACGTGAAAATGAAAACGGGAACTTCCTGTTTTTACTCAATCACAGGGGTAATACGGTGAACGTGATATTGGAAAATGGCGGCAAAGATCTGCTTACCGGTAAAGAGTATCAGGCTGGTGACCGAGTGACGTTAGATAAAGCCGGAGTCGTTATTTTAAAGCGGAGGTTATCATGAAAATACATAATCCGATCATAAGGGGATTTTATCCTGATCCCAGCATCTGTGAAGCAGAAGGAAAATATTATATTGCATGCAGTTCCTTCCAGTATCTTCCCGGTGTACCGGTTTTTGAAAGTGAAGATCTGGTGAACTGGAAGCAGGTGGCAAACGCTCTGACCAGAACCACACAGGTGGAACTTCACAAGGTGCCAAGTTCCGGCGGTGTATTTGCGCCTACATTGCGTTATCATGAGGGAATCTTTTATATGGTGACCAATAACAATACTTTTGGAAAGAACTTTTATATTTATACCGATGATATCAAAGGGGAGTGGTCAGAACCTATTTTTGTGGATCAGGAAGGGATAGATCCGTCTCTTTTGTTTGATAATGGGAAGGTATATTTCACAAGTAACGGAAATGACGCAGAAGGAAAAGGCTGTATCCTGCAGTGTGAGATTGATATCAAGACCGGAGAAAAGCTGACGGAAAGCATTCCTGTATGGGGTGGCAGCGGCGGTCGGTATTTGGAGTCTCCCCATCTGTACCATATCGGTGACTGGTATTATATGATGGCGGCGGAGGGCGGCACGGAATACGGGCATATGATTACTTATGCCAGAAGCCGGGAGCCTTTTGGACCCTTTGATGGGTATCAGGGCAATCCTGTGCTTACAAGCCGCAATTTAGGGGGAAACCAAAGTCTGATTCAGGGGATCGGACATGGGGATCTGATTCGGGATAAAAAGGGAAATTATTATATTGTCTGTCTGGGATTCCGTCAGAGCGGGGAGTGGCAGCCTTACCATCATCTGGGAAGGGAAGTATTTCTTGCGCCGGTCAACTGGCAGGAAGATGGATGGTTTACCGCCGGAGAACAGGGCATTGTGACAGAGTGGATGGATGTGGATTTGAATGGGCAGCAGGACATGGATATGTATCAGGTGTCTTTTGAAAATACAGGGGCGGACGATCTGCGGTGGAGTTATCTTCGGGATTACCATAAGGAAAACTATCAGTTTACCGGTAAGGGGCTTAAGCTTAAGGGAACGAAGATCACATTAGATGAGGCGGATACCCCTACGTTTGCAGGGATCAGACAGTCAGAGTTTCATACCTGCCTTAACGTGGCGGTTTCAGGAGAAGCCAAGGAAGCCGGCATTACTTTTTATATGGATGAAAGTCAGCATTATGATCTTTCGCTGGTACAGGAAAAAGGTGAGCGGAAGGCCGTTTTACGGCTTCGCATCGGGGATGCAGCCTGTATAGCCAATACGGTTGATCTGCCGGAAGGAATGGAAAAGGTGGAATTTTCGGTGGTTTCCGATCCGGATCGGTACGAGTTTTACTGTATGGTAGATGGGGAAAAGAAGTTCCTTGGAAGCGCAAGAACAAAATATCTGTCCTCTGAGGTGGCAGGCGGGTTTACCGGCGTGCTGATGGGATTGTATGCTGTTGATGAGGACGGAAAGTGGGCAGAATTTGAAGAATTAGAGTGGAAACAAGGATAAAAATAGGTATGCTGAAAATAGCTGTCTGCGATGATGAAAAATTTTATAGGGATAAATTGAAAGAACTGCTTAATAAGTACCTGTCAGATCACCAGCTTGATAGCAGTATAGAGATTTACTGTTCCGGGGAAGAGTTTTTGGCGCAAAGTGAAAATTCTGTTAAATATGATATCGTATTTATGGATATCAATATGGATCAGACGGACGGGATTGAAACAGCGAAAAAAATCCGAGCATTTCATACCAACACATATATTGTGTTTGTGACAGCATTTATTAAATATGTCTTGGATGGGTATAAGGTGGATGCGGTCCGCTATATTATGAAAGATGTGTTAAATACCGCAATCCCGGAATGTATGGATGCGATCCTTAGAAAGATGGAAATCCGGCAGGTAAGCTTTTCTTTCATGGAAGGGGAAAAAAAGTTATATACAGATAATTTATTGTATGTGGAGAGTGAAAAACACAAACTGATTTTCTTGTATCAAGAGAAAAACCTTACAGTTTATCATATGTATGAAAAACTGGATCATATTGAAAAAAAACTGATACCTTATGGATTTTTACGAATCCATAAAAGTTATCTGGTCAATATGCGGCATATCTACAGGATAAATAACTATGTGGTAGAATTAAGTACCGGAGAAGAACTGCCTGTACCCAGAATCAGGTATCAGGCAGTAAAGCAGAAATTCGTAGAATATAAAGGATTATTATGATATATCTAAAGAGCCTGATTTTATCGATCATGTTGGGAATCAGCTGCAGGGAATATTACGAAGCAATCCTGCCCAGACGGAAAATGAAGCGTTCATGGATGGAACATACATCGATTATGGCATTTGTGTTTGGATTTTGGTTTATTGCCGTGTCTCCTATCCCGCCTTATGTTTTTATGCCGATCCGGGTCATCGTTATTGTCTGGATGGCCGGGCAGATATATTATTCTGTAACATGGACGCATAATCTGGTGCTGTCCGTATTTTTCTGTGGGATTGTCTGGGTTTTTGCCTCCATTGTTGTATCTGCTTTCTATATTTTGCGGATTCCTGGGGAAATAATAGAAAATATATTAGATCCGGTCTGGTGCAGCATACTTCTTTTTGCCATGATGCTTTTTTCTTATAAGTGTAAAGGGAAATTAAGTGTTGTACGCAGAAAAAGATGGGTATATTTTGGTTTTTTTCCATTATTCAGCATTATAATCCTGATGATCATGGGAATGGAGAATAGAAAAATTGATTATAATATCCAATTTCTTTTTATCATAGGGTTTTGTATAGTAAGCATCCTGATCTTCTATTTCATTGTGTACGTTCTATTAAAAGATTCTTATGTACAGAGCGTGCGGATGGAAAATGAACTGATCCGCAGCCAGATGAGCCTGTACCAGAGTATGGAGCAGAATTACAGGCAGCAGCAGACCTATATGCATGATTATAAAAATCAGTTAGGCTGCATACAGGGTCTTTTGGAAAATGAGAAGACACAGGAAGCAATTGACTATATCAGGGATCTGACCGGCGGCATCTGGAAAAGCACGGATTATGTGGACACAAATCATGTGATCGTGAATGTGATCCTAAATCAGAAGTACCAATATGCGCAGGAAAACGGAATCACCATGATAATATCCGTTAATGACCTGTCGGGCCTTGTCATGGCAAAGGAAGACCTGGTAGTCCTGCTCTCTAATTTGCTGGATAATGCGGTTGAAGCTTGTCGGAAATTAACCGAAAATAAGATGATCCAATTTAAAATGGTGATGGAAAAAGAAAATTTGATCTTATCTGTTAAAAACCCGGTACAGAGTGTGCCGGAAATACATAAGGGTAAGGTGTTATCTTCTAAGAAAAACCGGAAAGACCACGGGATCGGATTGACAAATGTAGAAAGTGTGGTACGGAGAAACCACGGGATAAGCAGTATAAAATTTGAAGATGGCTATTGTTTCTTTTCAGCTATGATACCTAGATAAAGACGTCGGCAGGCGTCTTTTTTTGCTTCATCACCGTAGCTTTTTGCCATATCCATTGCGTCCTTAAAGATTTTGATCTATGCTGATGATACAGATAATCATAGACGGAAAATAAGGAGAAAACAGTATGAAAAAAGGAAAATTATTTTTGGCGCTTATTATGTGTCTGGGTCTTACGGCCTGTGCAGGAAAGATGGAAAATGCATTGATATCTTTAGCAGAACCGGAGGAGGCAGTGGAAAACGTAATGGAATCAATAAAGGCTTTAGACCTTGAAACATTAAATCGCTATACGGATAATCATATTGCATCTCACAGAAATTTTCTTGGCATTCCTGTAAGCAGAGAATACAGGGTGTTTAACGAACTGCAGCAGCCGGGATTAAAAAGAGTAAAGCATTATCAATGGAATAAGGAATTTGCCGGAAAGATTGTGGAAAATCTTTCATGGGAAATTGGTGAGGTCAGAAAAGAAGGTGATAAAGCTTATGTGGATCTTGTGCTGACAAATAAAGATCTGACGGATGTTACCGGAATTTATGAGGTCAATCTGATAAAAGGCATGATCCACAGCGAAGGATTGGGAATAAGGCATTTGGTGAAAGAAATGTTTGAACTGACAAATGAGGGAGGGGATCTATGCGAGATCATTGATGAGATGGAGCAGACCCGGGATATTGAAGTGACAGTGCGGCTTGATAAAAAAGCGGGAGAATGGCAGGTTCATTTAAGCGAAGAGTTTATAGATGGTTTTATGGGGAATTTAGGCGGAAGCCTTAACGGCGGAGTATATTCAGAAGAAATTGAAAGACAATTGGAAGAATTGGAATTGGAGTTGGAATTGGAAATAAGTAATCAGGCTGATTTTTTTGGAGACCGGATCGAGCGGTGGGCGGAAGGATTATTTGAGTAATGGCAGCAGTTATCAAATTATCCGTGTTTACTTTTAGGAAGGTCTATGATAAATAATGCACCGCCTTCCGGTGAATCCTTTACCGTTAAACTGCCGCGGTGGGATTTTATGATCTCATAGGCAATAGAAAGCCCAAGCCCAAAGTGTTCTTTGGCGCTTCGGGCTTTTTCTACTCGGTAAAAGCGGTCAAATATTTTCTTTTTGTCTTCATCGGAAATGCCAATCCCATTATCGGATACCGAAATGTAAAAGTGTTCCCTGGAATAGTCGAGGGAGAGGTTGATTTTGCCGGGGGCTGGGGTGTAGCTGATTGCATTGTGCAGCAAAATGGACAAAACCTGGCTGATGCGCTCTTTGTCGCAATTACATAAAGGAAGAGAACATTCCGGCAGTGAAACGGATAAGGATAGCTTGTTCTGTCTTGCAAGGGGCTGAAACGCTTCATAGGAATCAACAAGTAAGGTGTCCATTTCCACTGGTTTTGTATTTATAGAAAACCGTTGGTTATCAGAACTTGATAAAGTCAGCATATCGTCAATAAGGTTACGCATCCGCATCCCTTCATTGGTGATCGTATTTAAAAAGCCTGCCTGTTTTTGAGGTTCGGTTTTTTGGCAGCATTCCACACAGGATAAGATTACCGCAAGGGGTGTTCTGAGTTCATGAGATGCAGCGGCAACAAATTGGACTTGTTTTTTTTGGTTTTCCATAATAGGTTTCAGTAAAATACCTGTGAAGATCCATGAAAATACTGCTAAAACCAGTATGGTGATCAAGTCGATCAGGATAAAAAAGGAGCGCTGATGTACGATCTGTTCTTCCAGCGTGCTTAAGGAAGAAAGGACGATAACCTGCAGCTTAGAAGAACTATGTCCTAAGATCAATACGCTGTAAAAATATTTCTTTCCTGCGGAAGGGGAAAAAAATTCGGATTCTGTATGGTAAGAAGCGTAAGGAGACAAAGAAGAATGGTCTACGTCGATCAAAATAGATGAATGATAATCAGCCAGACATTCTTCAAGAAGTATGTTTTTTTCTTCGGATGAACCTAAGGTATTATAAAGAAAAGGAACGCCATTATCCAAAAGAAAAAAGGTATAATTCCCCTGTGATTCCATTTTGGAAAGCCATTCCATAGAGATAACAGGCTGTTGTTCCAAGTTGGTAGCAATGGTATTCATGTCATTTTTGAAGGAATCCATTTGATTTTTATATAAGCTCTTTTCAGATACATATAAGTAACTGCATGACATAATGATCATAATGATAGTGGTTATGGCAGTGCACAAAAGGGTGAGATAAATATGCACTTTTTGAAACATAAAAATATCCCCCTTATCTGTTAAGATGAAGCGGACCTGTCCTGCAGACAATAACCGATTCCCCGTATGGTCTTGATCTCTAAATTACTTCCCACTAAATTAAGTCTTCTTCGCAGGAAATGGATATAATTATCCAGATTTCCTTCTTCTACGTCACTGTCCGGCCCCCAAACCTTTAAAAGAAGGAGGCTGCGGGATAAAGACTGGCCAATTCTGCGCAGGAAGGTTTCTAAAAGGGCGGCTTCCCGTTTTGACAGAGAGCATTTTCCGGCTGGACCGGTAAGATGATAGTCCGTTAAGTCCAATGAAAGATCGGATATGGTAAGGATATCATCATTAGTCAGTGTATGGGGTCTTCTGGATACGCATCGTATTCTGGCAAGTAATTCTTCAAAGGCAAAGGGCTTGACCAGATAGTCATCTGCACCTAAGTCTAAACCTGTCACTTTATCGGATAAAGCTCCCAGTGCAGTGATCAAAATGATAGGAGCTTTGATTCCCTTTTTCCGAAGAAAAGTAAGGACTTCGGTTCCTTCTTTGTAGGGGAGCATCCTGTCTAATAAGATCACGTCATATATATTTTGTTCCCCATAGTAGCAGGCTTCATCCCCGTCAAAGCAGCTGTCTACAGAAAATCCGTTTTCTTTTAACTGAAAAGATAAAGTCTTATTTAATTGTTCGTCATCTTCCGCTAATAAAATTCTCATGTTAACACCTTGTTGTCTATAATTTAAAAAACATATTCTATTTCTTTTATTTTAATGAATCGAGTTGGATTTGCAAGAGGAATGTCTTATAGTTTTAAATTTTAGCATAGTTTTCTTTAATTATTCTCTAAGTTTTAGGATATAATTATATTGACAGGTTGCAATAAAGTAAATTATAATTTAGTAAACTATAATTTACTAAGTGAGGAATGTTCATGTTTATTGGAAGAAAAAAAGAAATTTTTGATCTGAATAAGAGATATGAGTCCGGTAGATTTGAGTTTGCAGTTATTTATGGGCGGAGGCGGGTCGGAAAAACGACGCTGATCAATGAGTTTGTTAGGGGTAAAGAGTGTATTATGTATTCGGCGACCGAGACAAACAGCAGAAAAAATTTGATGGATTTAAGTAAAAGTATTTATGCCTTATCCTCAGATTTTGAAAATGCATCAGGGATGTTTTTGGATTTTCAGGCAGCATTTGAGGCAGTATTCCAGATTGCAAAGGAACGCCGTATCATATTTGTTATTGACGAATACCCCTATTTAGCATCCTGTGAAAGTGGAATTGCATCTGTTTTTCAAATATTGATCGACCGCTGTCATCAGAAATCAAAATTGTTTTTGATCCTTTGCGGTTCTTCCATGTCCTTTATGGAGAATCAGGTGATGGGATATCAAAGTCCTCTTTACGGACGGCGTACCTGCCAGTATAAGATAAAGCCTTTTGATTTTTTTGAAATGAAAGAGTACTATAAAAATGCCGATGGGGAAGATCTGGCTATGTTGTATGGCATTACGGGCGGCATTCCTTTATACATGTCCATGATGGATGACAGGCTGGCCATTGAAGATAATATCAAAGACAATTTCCTGACAGCCAGTGCTTATCTGTATGAAGAACCAACAAACCTGATCAAGCAGGAATGTCGTGATGCATCGCAGTATAATACGATTATTGGCGCCATTGCCCAGGGGGCATCGAGACTTTCCGAAATATGTTCCAGGACCGGGATAGACACGGCTCTTGCCACAAGCTACCTGAATAGATTATCCGGCCTCGGAATTGTGAAAAAGGAAATTCCCTTTGGGGTAAGCAGTTCAAAAAAATCATGGTACGTCCTTGAGGATTTTATGTTTCGTTTCTGGTACCGTTTTGTGCAGGATAATGTTTCTGCAATTAACAGGGGAATGAAAGATCAGGTTTACCAAAGGATAGCGCCTTGCTTTTCGGACTATATGGGCAGTGTTTTTGAAGAAATATGTAAACAGTACCTTTGGAAACTTTTGTCGGAAGGTAAGTCGGCAGTAAATTTTATGGATATTGGACGCTGGTGGGGAACGGATTCTAAGAAAAGACAACAGGCAGAAATTGATATTATGGGTATTGAAGATAAGGAGACAGCGCTTTTTGCCGAGTGTAAGTGGAGAAATGAAAAGACAGATCTGCAGGTTCTTGAAAAATTAACAGCCTGTAGTGAGTTGTTTTCTTATCATAATGTTCATTTCTATTTATTTTCTAAAAGCGGATTTACAAAAGGATGTTTGGAAAAAGGGATGGAAATGGGAAATGTAACTTTTGTAACATATGAAGAAATGCTGAAGTAATCAGATAAATAAGCCACAGCAAAGCGCTGCCATCCGGATTGGCCGGAAAGGCAGCGTTTTCCATTCTTTAGAGATTTTTTAGAGATTTCCCTGCTATAAATATCCCTAAAATAAAATTTGCAGATCAGGAAAGGTTTGCAAGGCAAAGAAAGAAGGAGAAGCATTATGAGAAAAAAATGGATAGCAGCAGTAGGATTAAGTGTTTTTATGGTAACAGCAGGAGCAGGCTGTGGTGCAAAAGAACAGGACTCCCAGGTAGATGCCATAGAGCAAGAACCCTTAGAGGATGGAAGTGAAGAACAAAACGCGGAGACGGAAGAGGAGACGGAAAAAGAAAGCGCAGACCGGCAGCAAGAAACCGGCAAGCCGGAGAGTGGGGAGACGGAACAGCTAGATGGAAATGTAAGAGGCATCGGTGACAATGGTATTGTCATAATAAAAGTAAAGACGGAGGAACTGGAAGACGGAGTAAGTTTAGCCATACAACCGGCATCGGGTAATGAAACCGCAGAGGATTATGTGGATGTCAATTTTACGGATGATACAACGTTTGAACTTCATGTTGTGAAAAATGGCGGGGTAAACCCGGATGAGGATGTGACGGTCAAAGAAGCTTCGATTTCTGATATTGTGGGTGATATGTCGGTAACGCTGGAAGGCTATTATGACGGGGAGGTTTTTGTAGCGGGAAAAGTGGTCCTTTATGAGTTTGTATAGGCAGTTTAGAGAAAGCTTAGAGATTATTTTGTTATACTGCAAAAGAAGAAAAGGGAGACAATGTAAAATGAAAAGTAAACACAGTTTGGCAGCAGGATTATTATTACTTATGGCAGTGGCTGCCGGATGTAGTTCTAAAGAACCGGAAAATATCCCGGCTGTTAACACAGAAAAGGTACAAGATACGAAGAAAGCGGATGAAGAAGAGGTAGAACCCGAAAGAAAAGAAGATACGGAAAAGGAAGCGGATTTTGTAATACCAGAGCAGGGGGAAGAGCATCTTTCCGGAAAAGTCAGGAATCTTGGGAACAACAGTGTTACTATCAGTAAAATATTCGTTGAAGAAAATGAAAACAGTGACATTGTATATCTGCCGGAAGAAGGAAGCCAGGAAGAAGAACTGGTGACGGTGAACTTTAGGGATGACACGGAATTCCATTTTTGGGTCATTAAGAACGGCGGCGGAGACATTGACATGCGGGAATCTTCCTTTTCTGAAATTCAGGAAGGTTTTGGTCTGGAAATGTACGGAAACTATGACGGAGATAGCTTTATTGCAAGTAAAGTCATTATAGAAGTATACGAGTAAGGAAGGAGTCAAAATGAGGAAAAGTATGAAAAAAAGAATGCTGTGTCTGCTGATGGCGGCAGTGATGGTGGTGCTTGCCACAGGCTGTGGCGGGAAAAGTACACAGGAAAATCCCACTCCACAGGGCGGAGAGGAAAGTCCTGCTTCCGATGAAGCACAGGAGAAGAAACAGGCAATAGATGAGGTAACGCCGTCAGAAAATACAGCTATGGGGCGGTATGTGGAGGAGGAAGCGGACTTATCCGAAAACTTAAGTACACCATTAAGTATGCAGAGATTGTCTGACGGCAGTATCATGATCCTTGATCAGTATAATTTTCCTATGGTGTCAAAAGATAATGGCCTTACGTGGGAAGTGAAAGAAACAGAATGGTTTAAGGAACGGGAAACAGAATCCTATTATGTTCATCATGCAAAAGCAGCCCCCGATGGAACGATAGGGATACTCTACAGCGGGAGTGGGGATGATATTGACAATGTAAAATGTATCCTGATCAAGCCGGATGAAACCGTGATTCCGGTAGAGTTAACTATGGAAAGTGACGAGGCACACCCAAATAGCATCTGGGTTTCCGATACCGGGCGGTTTTTTGTATCTGCCCTGAAAGACAGAAATATTTATGAGGTGAAGGAAGACGGAACCTGTGAAATATTTTTGACACCGGAAAACAGGCCGGATCTGATTCGAATCAGGGGTGATCTGATGGTCATGGACAGTTATGAAAATGCGGTAAGAATCCTTAGGATTTACGATATGTCAAAAGAGGAATATGTTGAGGATGAAGTATTAACTGACTTTCTGGCGGACTATTATGGCGAAAGGAGCTCTAACGGCAGTTATTGGTATGATATGGGATTCTTTATGGGAGAAGACAATGTCATTTATCTGGCAGGCAAAAAAGGTATCCACCGCCATGTGATCGGAGGAAGCGTTGTGGAACAGTTGGTAGACGGTGGTTTATCCCGTCTTGGAAGCCCGGAATATAACATTGTGGATTTTATGCCATTAAGTGATACGGAATTTGTGGTTCTGTTAGCTTCCAAGAAAACGATCAAGTTTACTTACGATCCCAATATTCCTACCGTGCCCAATAACAGGGTGAAAATATACAGCCTGGAAGAAAGTGATGACCTTCGGGCGGCAATTTCCGTATACCAGGTAAATAATCCGGATATGTTCATCGAATATGAGGTAGGGATTGAAGAGGGAAGTTCCGTTACCAGGGATGATGCGTTGAAAAAACTGAATACTCAGATTGTGGCCGGGGAAGGGCCGGATATTCTGTGCTTAAACGGGCTTCCTGTTGACTCTTATGTGGAAAAAGGATTGTTAATGGATGTAAGCAGCCTGATCACTGATCTGGCAAAAGAAGAAAGGCTGTTTGAAAACCTGTTCCATGCATTTGAGACCGATGACGGCGGAATCTATGTAGTACCCGGCCAGGTTATACTGCCCCTGATTGCAGGGCGGGAAAAAAATATCGCTAACATGAAGGACTTAACGACAATTGCGGATGAAGTGGTAAAGCTCCGGGAAGAAAATCCGGGAAAAGCAATCCTGGGATGGGGTTTTGCCAAGCAGATCATGAAGGCCTTTGCCTTATCATCAGCGCCTGCATGGAAGACCGGAAGCGGGGAGCTTGACAGGGAAGCGGTGGAAGAGTTCCTTACCCAGGTGAAAAGAATGTACGACGCCCAGATGGATGGTCTGGATGAGAAATTCACGGAACGGTATACCAGAATCAATGAAATATGGATTGATGAAAGAGGGGAGGACTGGATGTATGACAGCCGGTATTATGGCATAAACGGAATGGACATTATGGGAGATTATATGCAGTTATCGGTCGGGCCCCTTACCTATCCATACAGTTATTATATGGATCTTTCCGTTACAAGGGTAAAAGGTTTTGAAGATCTTATTTATCAGCCGGTAAGCGGTCAGGGCGGTCAGGTATTTATGCCTACATTGATGCTGGGAATCAGTGCGGCTTCCCCCAGGGCGGAATATGCGCAGGATTTCCTGAAAGCACTTTTAAGTAAGGATGCACAGGCATCCATGAGCAGGTTTTCTGTAAACAGGGATGCATTGGAACAGCAGTTTACCCCCAATGAGGACGAAGTTGGTGAAGACGGGGCATATGGAAGCATTGGCACGTCGGGCTGGGATGATGAGCTTTTAAGCCTGAACGTATATATTGCCAGCCAGGAGCAGTTGGATACTTTATATGGGTGGATGGAATCTATGGACACACCCTATGTGGAGGATACCGTGTTGGAGAAGACAGTGTTTGAGGAAGGCGATAAATATATTTCAGGGGAGCAGACCCTTGAAGAAGCGTTAACTGCCATAGAGCAGAAGATTGCCATCTATCTGTCAGAGTAAAATAATGGAGAAATGATGGATGTTAAAGAAGAAGCGGAAATTCTTTTATGTATTCTTATTGCCCAGTTTTGCGGGAATTATGTTGTTTGTGATTCTTCCCTTTGCGGACGTGGTGAAGCGATCCTTCACCACTGCCGTCACCGGGCAGTTTAGCGGAACAAAAAACTATCAGATGATATTCCATAACCAGGCGTTTTTGCTGGCGGTAGGTAATACGTTGAAATTTACGCTGGTATGTATCCCGTTTTTGGTTTTAACCGGGTTTGTTACAGCCCTGCTTTTGAATCAACTGGAAAGCAAAGGTTTTGTGAAGTCTGTCTATCTGTTTCCTCTTGCCATGCCTACTGCAACGGTTGTGATGGTATGGAAGATGATGTTTTATAAACAGGGGTTTTTAAACCTGTTCCTTACCCGCCTTGGGGGGTGGACCGGTTTTTGGGAAGAGGTACATACCGATTACCTGGGATCCGGGGCGGCATTTTGGGTTTTAGTGGGAAGCTATATTTGGAAAAACTTAGGCTACACGGTTATTTTGTGGCTGGCAGGATTAATGGGGATTCCCACGGAATTTTATGAAGCGGCAAAGGTAGATGGCGCAAACAGCCTGCAAAGGTTGTGGTTTATTACATTGCCAAACCTGAAAGGCAGCCTTTATACTATTGTGGTTTTGTCGTTTTTAAATTCCTTTAAGATATATCGCGAAGCCTATCTGACATCCGGCGCTTACCCCGATAAAAGCATTTATCTGCTGCAGCATGTGTTTAACAACTGGTTTGTGAATCTGGAACTGGATAAGATGGCAGCGGCAGCGGTATGTACAGGCGGGTTTTTGATGATCGTGATATTAATCCTGCAGAGACTATGGGATCGAAATGAGGCATAAATCAATTTGAAGATGGAAGTAAGAAGAAAAAAGAATGAGAAATCTGTCAAACAGTTAAAAAAGGCGGTTCAAAAAGTATTGATCGTTCTACTGCTTCTGGTACCAGCCGTATTTGTGGTCATGCCGGTTTTGATCTTGCTGTCAGGGGCGCTTATGGATAGCCATGAATTAAGAAATCATTTAAGCAGTGTCTTTAGCCAGGGAAATGAGTTTATCAGTTGGAAGTTGATACCGGATTATCCTTCCTTTGCAAATTATAAGAAAATTCTGTTGGAAACTCCCCAGTTTTTTATTCTGTTTTGGAATTCCATGAAGCTGGTGGTCTGCATCCTGGCCGGGCAGCTTGTGATGGCTGTGCCGGCGGCATGGGGATTTGCGGTTTATCAGATAAAAGGCAGCCGGGTGCTTTTTGTTCTTTATGTGGTGCTGATGCTGCTTCCCTTTCAGGTAACCATGTTATCCTGTTATCTGGTGTTAAACAGACTGTCTCTTTTAAATACGCATCTGGCTATCATCCTTCCGGCAGTTTTTTCCACTTTTCCGGTGTTTCTTTCTTATGGGGGATTCCGGGCAATCCCTGCCCAGCTGTTGGAAGCGGCAAGGATCGACGGGGCAGGGGAGATTACAATTTTTCTTAAGCTGGGTCTTCCTCTTGGGAAAAGCGGGCTTTTGTCCGCTATGGTGCTGGGATTTTTGGAATACTGGAACATGATGGAGCAGCCAATGGCTTTTTTGGAAGATAAGGCTCTTTGGCCATTATCTTTGTATTTGCCGGAAATCACCTGGGGGCAGGCAGGATTTGCTTTTTGTGCCAGTGTGGTTACATTGATTCCTGCGGTATTTGTTTTTGTACTGGGGCAGGATTATTTGGAGCAGGGAATTATTTATTCAGGGTTGAAGGAGTAAGGTGTGAAAAATCAAAGGATTAAGAAAATTATAATTGCATTTGCGTTTTTTTTGATTTTAATGCTGGTCTGTACAGTGGTCTCGAAAAGTATTTATGCCTATCAGCTCCCTATGGTCAGCACAGTAATGCCGGAAGAAAAGTATGTGGAACATTTGGTAGAAGCGGAAGGAATCGTGGCAGCAGGTGGCGAAAGGGCGGTCAATTATTTTCCGGGGCTTCGGGTAGACGCTATTTTAGTGCATGTAGGAGACCGGGTGGAAGAAGGGGATGTTTTGTTTCAAATTGATCTGGAAGACTTAAAAGAGTTTATAGAACAAAAACAGGATGAGATTGGCAAGATAGAATTGCAGATTAATGCCATATTGGAAAATCAGGCTCTTGAGCAGCAAAAAAAAGACCTTGAGCTTGCCCGTGCAAGGGAAGATTACGACACTACCGCAAGACTGGAAGATACCTATATCGGACGGGCGGCGGAAGATTATGTGCAGGCAAAGGAGGATATGGATGATATAGAGGGCGGAGGGGAAGATGAGACATTGCAGGATGCCCTGCAAAGTGCGGCATACGGGGAAGCGGATGCCAGGGCAAAGCGGGATGAAGCGGTCAAGCAGGCCGGAAGACGTGTAGAGGATATTCTGATGCCGGATCAGATTTCTTCTGATCTTGATATTGCAAAGCTTGAAAAAGAAACACTTTTATCCCAGCTTGGAGAGTATAGGAAGATCATGGAAAGCCAGGGAACCGTAACAGCGCCTTTTGGCGGTGTGGTCACGGCGGTTTCTGTTCAGGTAGGTGGCAGGACATTGGATACGGCGGCCATGCTGATTTCGGATGAGAGCCTTCCATGCCAGTTAAAGGTGTTTTTGGATAAGAGCCAGAAAAAGTATGTAGGATTGGGGGATTCGGTATCCATTAAGCTGGAGGGTAAGAGCGCTAAACTGGAAGGAACCATAGATTATCTTGCGGAAAGCGCAGCTGTTCCCGGAAGTTATGAAGCATTGATCAATCTCCCGGAAGGTACAGGGATACCGGGATTGTCAGGCATGATCTCCCGGTCTGAGGCAGGAGAAAAGTACAGGCTCTGCGTACCGCCGTCAGCAGTATATGAAAGGAATGGAACCAATTTTGTTTATGTGTTGAAAGAGCGGGAAGGGATTTTAGGGCAGGAATATTATGTAGATGAAGCCAATGTGAGGATTATTGATAAAAATGAAGCCTGGGCAGCAATAGATGACGGAATTCTTGCAAAAGACAGTAGGATAATTATGTCATCTACTAAGGAGTATAAAAAGGGTGACGTGGTTCGATGGGAGGAAGAATAAAATAATTTAGGTATTGACTTTTTGGATAAAATGACATATTATAAAAATATGCAAACGTTTACAAATTAAAACTTGCATATTTTTTAACAAGAAAAATGTAAACGTTTGCACATAATATGCAGGGGATGGTAGTGATGAAAAGCCAAAAGGGAGTCAGTATTATTGATGTTGCGCGGGAAGCAAATGTGTCTTCAGCAACGGTATCAAGGGTGGTCAACAATATTAACAAGGTGAAACCTGAAGTAAGGCAAAAGGTTTTAGACGCTATTGAAACTTTGGGGTACAGTCCCAATCATGCAGCCAGGGCGTTGGTGAAACAAAGGACTAATTGTATTGGGATCATTGTCAACAATCTTCATGATCCATTTTTCCACGATTTAATCAAAGGATTTGAGATGTCTGCCCAGCAGACAAGCTATGCGGTCATGTTTTGCAGCGTTTTAGGCGGTGATGTGGAAAGCAAAGAAAAATATGTTAAGTATTTGACAAACGGTGTAGTTGACGCAGTGATCTTGTATGGATCTTATCTTAATGATGAAAGCGTCATTCATTATTTGAAGGAAATCAGAAATGTGGATTATGTCATGATTGAAAATGACGTTCCGGAGCTTGCGTGCAATAAGCTTTTAATCGACAACTTAGGCGGAGCCAGACAGGCTGTGAAGTATTTGATCGGCAAAGGCCATAGGGATATTGCACATATTTGTGGTAACCCTAACAAAAAGGTGACAAAAGAGCGGCTTGACGGTTATGTGGACGCAATGCAGAAAGCAGGATTACAGGTAAAGGAACAGTATGTCCAATGCACATCCACGGATTACAGAAGCGGTTATGAGTGTATGAATGCCTTGCTTGATCTGCAGATGCCGCCTACGGCAGTGTTTTGTTCGGATGATGCGATTGCAAGTTTTGCAATCCGGGCCGTACTTGACAGAGGGCTTCGGATTCCGGAAGATATTTCCATTATGGGATTTGACAACCAGACGATTTTACCGGATCATTACCGGGGGCCGGAGATTACTTCGGTAAGCCAGCCTTTATATAACATAGGAATGGACAGTGTGAGGATATTGAGCGAACGGCTCAACAGTGATAAGGAAATGGAACCGGTCAGAATCATATATCAGACCAATATTGTGGAAAAAGAAACGGTGGGGGAATTAAGGTAGCCATGGATTATGGAAGGATGCTTACAGGAAAAAGAGCTTTTATCACCACAGGAGCAAGAGGAATAGGACGGGAAATTGCAATGTTATTTGCAAAGCATGGGGCAATTGCGGCAGTAGGCGGTAAGAATTTACCCAAGCTTAAAGAAACGGAAGAGAAACTTAAGAAACTATCCCCGGATTCCAAAGGGTATGTTTTAGACCTTTCTAATTTGAATGAGGTAAAAAAGGTATGCGGACAGTTGATCACGGATTTTGGTGGAATTGACATTCTGGTCAATACGGTAGGGATCAACCGCCATGGAAAAATCCATGAATATGACGAGTCCTGGCTGGAAACGGCAATTGATACAAATTATAAAAGCGGGTTAATTTGTGCAAAGGAGCTGCTTCCCGGCATGCTTAAGAGAAAATACGGCAATATTATTAATATTTCTTCCATCCACGGAACTATGACTATGCCGGGATTTGGAATTTATGCCGGAACAAAAGGCGCCCTTAATGCAACGGCAAGAGCCATGGCGCTTGACTATGCGGATGCAGGGATACGGGTAAACAATATTTCTCCGGGTCTTATCATGAGCGATAATATGTTAGATGAGATCAATACTTACCCGGAAGGAAAAGAAAGGGAAGATTTTATGGAAATGCTCCGGCATATGCAGCCTCTTTTACCGGGGAAGATGGAGGACATTGCAAATGCGGCACTTTTCCTGGCGAGTGATATGTCTTCCTACATAACCGGACAGACGATCATGGTGGATGGCGGGGCAAGTATCAAAGCACACTGAAAGGAATGTGGGAAATGGATTTTTTTAAGGAACAGGGATTAAAGCCTTTTATCAATGCCCATGATACTTATACGATCTATGGCGGCAGCCGTATGGCAGAGAATACCTTAGAAGCAATGAGGGAAGTATCCCGGCATTTTGTGGATATGGAACAGCTGCAAAGAAGCCTGGGGTGTTCTCTTGCCCAGATGACAGGCAATGAAGGCGCATATATTTCCAATGGTGCGGCAGGGGCGCTTTTACTTGCAGCCTGCGTCTGCATGGCGGAAGGGAGCATGTACCGGTATACAAGGCTTCCCGAATCCAAAGGCATGAAAAATGAGATTATCGTAATGCGTTCTCAGAGAAATGCTTATGATGCGGCTATCTGGGCAAGTGGGGCAGTGAAGGTAGAGATAGGGGATGCGGATGAGACCCTTGCATATGAATTGGAGGGGAGCATCAATGAAAAGACCGCAGCGGTATTTTACTTTTTGTCTTCCCTATATGAGAGAGGGTCTATGGAACTTTCACAGACGATCGAGATTGCGCACAGATATCATATCCCGGTTGTAGTGGATGCGGCAGCCCAGCTTCCACCGGTAGAAAACCTTTGGAAACTTACCAAAGAAGGGGCGGATCTGGTCATTTTCAGCGGCGGAAAAACGCTTTGCGGTCCGGCGGACAGCGGATTGATTGTTGGGAAAAAGGAATTGATAGAAGACTGCGTGCGCTTTGGAGCGCCTAATCATGGTATCTGCCGTTTCTGTAAATCATCCAGAGAAAGTATGGCAGGCTTGTACGTGGCAGTGAAAAATTATATAGAAGCGGATCATGAGCGGAACCAATCAGACTTTGTGAAAAGAAATGAGGTGGTGGCATCTTATGTGGCGGATGCGGGTCTGGTGGTCCATACAGAAACCGTAGACCGTGGCCCGGTAGGGCAGACGTATCCCAGGCTATTTCTATATCTTGGACCACAGGCAAACGGGGAAAGGATTGTAAAAGAAATGTATGAGAGAGGAATCTATATAGGATTTGATAAAGGAAAACATGCATTATATATCAGCCCCTTAAATTTGACTGAAAAAGAGGCAGATATAGTAGGAAAAAGCTTAAAAGAAGTTTTAGAACATGGGGATTAATTTTTACCATAAAATGTAAACGTTTACATTTAGCGTAATACATATTTGCATATGAGAAACAGGGGAAAAGGGATAAAAGATGCAAGGGAAATCAGAATTTTATACAAGACATGAAAAAGAATTAACGATTCTTTTAAAAAAAATAAAAGAAGAACTTTTATATGAAGTCATTCCGTTTTGGGAAAAAAGAGTGGTGGATGAAACCTATCCGGGTTATCTGAATTACTTTGACCGCAGGGGGAATTTGCTTGACACAAAAAAACCGGGGTGGTTTGTAGGGCGTACCATGTATACGTTTGCCGCTTTTTATAATACCATTTGGCAAAACGAAAAATGGCTGGATATAGCCCGCGCAGGCAGGGTGTACCTGGATACCGGATTTTATGCCGGAAAGGGGCGTTTCCACCAGATGATGAGCCGTGAGGGCAAAGTTTTAAACGGACCGGTCTCCATTTTCACAGATCATTTTGCGGTAAAAGGTTTTTATGAATACGTGAAAGCATGTGGGATTGAAAAGGCTTTCAAGGACCGGGAACTTGCAGGAAAATTAAGCGATCGGTTATTTCAAAATGTAGAAGATCCAAAAGTACTTGCAATGGAGGGGATACGTCCGGGTTATCAGAAGCATGCCGTGAATTTCATGACGCTTTTGGTGGCATTAGAAAGCAGGGATCTGTTTGGAGATAAATATGAAAAGATTTTAAAGCGTTGTGTGGAAAAATCTTTGTATGAATATGCCAGTGATGCGTATGAGGCGCCTTTTGAATATATCGGAACAGATGGGAAGCCAAAACCGGAAGGAGAAGGGAGGTTGATTGATCCGGGCCATACGATGGAGGCTATGTGGTTTTCAATGAAAGCCGGAATAAAATGTGGGAATACTGAATACGGTAAGCGCGCTATGAGGGTGTTAGACTGGGTGATCCAACGCTGCTATGATGAAGAATATGGCGGATTTTATCAGCATGTGGATTTAGATGGCATGTTGGAAGAGCGTTTTTTGGTCAATTCCTATGCAGGTATTCCGGCAGCATGGAACGATAAAATATGGTGGGTCCAGGCGGAAGGCTTGTATGCTTTGGGAATGAGTGCCCTTTTTCATGAAAATGAAAAACATTTTAGATATTTCATGAAAATGTATGATTATGTACAAAATAATTTCAGGGATAAAGAGTATGGGGAATGGTACAGCATTCTGAAAAGAGATGGCAGGATGGTTTCAGATTATAAAGGATTTGAATTAAAAGGTCCTTATCATGTGCCACGGTGCCTGATGCAGTTAGTAACATTGCTGGAAGAGTACTTGGAGCAAAAGGGTAAAGCAAATGACAGACATTCAAAAGAAGGAGGAAAAGGATGAAGAGGTTAACAGCAGTATTTATGGCAGTGGTTTTGATGGCAGGTATGCTTGCGGGATGTGGTAATAAGGGTTCCGCTGCAGATACTCAGCAGCCTGCAGCAAAGCAGGAGACAGATAATTCACAAAACGCGGATACCGATAAGACTGAAGGTACAGGGCAGGTAACAATCCAGTGGTGGACACCTAACTGGGATGAACCGGAAAGCCGTGAGATGGCAGCCGAGTTTGAAAAAGAAAATCCTGACATTAAAGTAGAACTTGTGATCACAGATTGGGATACTTATAAAAGTAAGATCACGACAGCAATCAGCGCTAAGAATGCACCGGAATTATTTACTATTTTGCTGACGGATGTAGGACCTTTTGCCAAAAAAGATCTTTTAGAGCCGTTGTCGGAATTGGGGAGGGCAGCTTCTGTTGATTTTGACGATCTTCTGGAACCGGCCCTTGCGATCACCTCTCTTGACGATGAAATTTATGGGATTCCTTTCCGTTATGACGGATCGGGGATTTACTACAATGTGGATATGTTAAAAGAAGCTGGTTATGAATCTTTTCCTACGGATTGGGATGAGATGGCTGCCATGAGTAAAGAACTGTCCGGAGATGGTGTCTATGGCTTTGCATGGCCGTTAGGAAATCAGGCGAATGCCGTAACCAGGCTGGTGCAGCAGTTATACACTTACGGCGGGGATATCTTAAATGAGGATGAGACCAAGTGTTTACTTGACAGTGATGCGGCAAAAAAAGCGCTTGGCAACATTGTTAATTCCATAAGTGAAGGCTATGCATCTCCCAGCAGTGCGGAAATTGATAATACAAAGATGAGGGAAATGTTTGCATCAGGGCAGATAGCTTTTAACTTCACCGGTCCTTTCGATGTGGAGCCTTTAAGATCAGAGTATCCGGACCTTAATTTTAAGACCGCAGTAATACCGGGAGACGGTAAAATGGGATGTACCACGGCAAACGGCTGGTGTGTATCCATGGCGAAAAACAGTGAAAACAAAGAAGCGGCCGCAAGGTTCCTTGCTTACATCACCACACCTGAAAACCAGGCGCGCCTTACAGATTCCTTCCCGGCAAGCAAGACGGCAATTGAATATGAACAGTTTTCTGAAGAGGCGCTAAAGCCCTTTACAGAGCAGCTTAACAATTCAAAAGCAGAACCTACTTATGAAAATTGGGCGGAAATGGAGCCTGTCATTTATCAGTATATTCAAAATGCCGTGTCAGGAAACATGACGGTAGAGCAGGCTTGCGAAGGAATGACCGCAGATATTGACGCATTGTTGGCATTTTAAAACTTACACCACTGGAGAAAAAGTATGAAGAAACCAATTTTGACCAGAGATGAAAAAAGAGCGATCCCATTTATCCTTCCGGGAATCATTGTTACGGCATTATTGATCGTATATCCGCTGATTTATATCTTTTCCATGAGTTTTACGGATCAGTCGTCGGGAGGCAGTTTTTCAGGGCTGTATAATTATCTGCGGCTGTTTAAAAATCCGCAATTTATGAAAACGGTATCTAATACGCTGAAATGGACATTAAGCACGGTGGTATTTTCTTTTCTGCTTGGATGTGCCTATGCCATGTTGATCCACAGGAAAGGGATCAAGGGAAAAGGGTTTTGGCGCAGCATGATCTTCATAGCGTGGATTATCCCTGGTGTTGTAAAAGCTACGGCATGGAAATGGCTTTTAACTACGGATGGAGGGATGGCAAATCATATTTTGGAGAGTATTGGGCTGATAAAAGAACCAATTCCCTGGTTGACAAGTCCGCAGTTTGCAATGGTTTCTTTGATTATTGTCCAGGTGTGGGCCTGCTCGCCTTATGTTATGCTGATGATGACGGCAGGATTACAGCAGCTTCCGGCAGATTTATACGAAAGCGCAGACTTAGACGGTGCGGGGTGGCTTAAGAAAACCTGTTATATCACATTCCCGTTATTAAAGGATATCAGTTTCATCTGTATTTTGATGCTGCTGGTTTGGGCGATCAATGAATTTTCCCTGATATGGATCATGACATCAGGGGGGCAGAATACAACTACGTTGTCTCTGCTTGTTTATAACCAGTTTAAGGTATTGAATTTGAATGCGGCTTCTGCAAGTGCAGTGATGCAGCTTTTAGTCACGATGTTTTTTGCAGTATTGTATGTGAAGTTTGTTGTAAAGGAGGAAGCATGAGCCGGAAAAAATTAAACGGAAAAATTTTAAATGGAATCATCTATCTGGTTCTTTTTCTGGCACTTTTACTGACCCTGCTTCCGATTGGATGGGTATTTTCAACATCCATGAAAAAAGGGTCGGAAATATTTGCCAAGCCGCCTAGGTGGATTCCGCTTTCTCCTACTTTGGAAAATTATAAAGACGTCCTGTTTGGAAGCTCTATCCCAAATGCGTTTAAAAACAGTTTTTTGGTTGGAATCATGACGACGTTTGCAGCACTTTTATTGGGAGGAAGCGCAGGCTATGCCTTTGCCCGCTTCAAGTTCAGGGGAAATAGGTTGTTATCCCTATTTATGCTGATCAGCCAGATGCTTCCTCTCACTGTGCTGATGATACCCATGTACTATATGGAAAATGCAGTTGGTATGGTAGATACTAAGATTGGGCTTGCGGCGGCTCACCTTGTGATCAGCCTTCCTCTGGTTACCTGGATGGCAAAAGGGTATTTTAAAGGGATACCTAAAGAGGTGGAGGAAGCTGCCATTGTGGACGGATGTTCCACCATGCAGGTGCTTTTAAGGATTCTGCTGCCACTGCTGAAACCAGCCCTTGCGGCTACAGGAATTTATGCGTTTATTTCTTCATGGAATGAATTTGCCCTGGCAAATGTGCTGACAAGAAGTCCTCAGAGTATCACCGTTCCCATTGCGTTAAATGAATTTTCTTCCTTCTTTAAAGTGGATTGGGGAGATACCATGGCGGCGGCAATGTTGATCACAATCCCGATCGTGGCTGCGTTTATGCTGGTGCAGAAGCAGTTTGTGGAAGGGCTTGCCAGCGGGGCGGTAAAAGGATAAAAAAGAAAGGAATTATAAAATGAGTGAAACAGGAAAAAGAATAGAACAGTTAGGGATTACGCTGCCGGTTCGCAGCAGGAAAGGAACAGGAGCTGTTGACGCCGTGTTAAAGGATGACATGTTGTACCTTTCGGCACATCTTCCGGTAGATGTAAACGGAAATCCGGTTTATACCGGTAAGGTGGGGGAGGAATTGGATGTAGAGACTGCTTATAAAGCGGCAAGACTTTGTGGGCTGAATATGCTTGCAACAATAAAAGATCATATTGGGGAGTTAGACAGGGTGGACTATTTCGTGAAAGCTCTTGGACTGGTAAACAGTGCCGGGGATTTTTCCAAGCAGCCTGCAGTCATGAACGGGTTTTCGGACTTAATGGTAGAAGTGTTCGGAAAAAGGGGTCAGCATGCCCGATCGGCCATGGGAGCTTATGCTCTTCCGGGAAATGTACCGGTAGTTGTGGAAGCAATTGTCCGCATCAGGAAATAAGACAAGGGGGTGCAAGCAGTGGATCATATTAATAAGATTATGGAAGACGGACAGGAGATAGAACCTGTTTACAGGAAAAAAAGAGGGATTGTTCTTTTAAGGCAGGCAGACGACATGATCTATATATCCGGCCATGGGCCTGAGGATCAGATTACCGGGAAAGCTTTGTTTCAAGGCCGGGTAGGAGAAGACCTTACTTTGGAAGAAGGTTATGCGGCTGCCAGAGAATGTGCCATCATCATATTAGGGGCGCTTAAAGACACTCTTGGTTCTTTGGACCGGGTAGAGAGGATTGTAAAAGCCTTTGGCCTTGTTAACTGTGGAGAAGGATTTACGGAAGTGGATAAGGTGTTTGACGGATTTTCAGATACCATTGCGGATGTGCTTGAGGAAAGGGGGTATCATGCCAGGACGGTTATGGGGACCAGGAACCTTCCTAATGGCAATATTCCGGTGGAGATTGAGGTGATCGCAGCCCTGCGCCCATAAGCAGGAACAGAATAGGAAAGGTGGATGGGATGGAAGAGCATAAGAAAGAGATCATATTAAAAGGCGGAATCATATTGGATCCGTCTCAAAATATCCATGAAAAATCCAATATCCGGATTTTAAACGGAAAAATTGTCGAAATAGGAAAGGATTTACCCGCAAATAAGGAATCTAAAGTGATTTCGGTGGATGGATGCTATGTGACACCGGGGCTTATAGATATGCATTGTCATATCTACCCCTCATTTCCCTTAGAACAGGACGGGCTTCCCACAATCCATCCGGAAGCCCATATGTTTCAGAGCGGCGTTACTACGGCGGTAGATGCAGGAACCTGCGGGAGCCGGGATTTTATCCGGTTTAAGGAGCAGGTAATTGATAAAAGCAGACTGCGGATTTTGGCTTTTGTCAACATTGCTTCAGGGGGAATGGTCAATTTAGGAACAGAACAGGATATCCATGAATTTCATCCTGAAATTGCGGCGGCAATGGCAAAAACCTTTGACAGCGTTGTGGCAGGGATCAAAACGGCGCATTATTGGGTAGGGATTCCTTTCGATGAAGGACATCCGCCGTGGGAATCTGTGGATAAGGCCCTGGAGGCAGGGAATTTATGTGGGAAACCGGTCATGGCGGATTTTCAGCCAAACCTTCCCAAAAGAACTTATGAAGACCTGATCTTGAAAAAGCTAAGGCCGGGAGATATCCATACGCATGTCTTTGCCCAGCAGTTTCCAATTCTGGATAGCGAGGGTAAAGTAAATGCCAGTTTAATTGATGCAAGAAAGAAAGGGGTCTTGTTTGATCTTGGGCATGGGGCAGGCAGTTTTTGGTTTCGAAATGCAATTCCTGCCTATCAACAGGGGTTTTATCCTGACGTTATTTCTACGGATCTGTATATGGATAATGTAGCAGGTCCGGTAATCAATCTTTTACATGTGATGTCCAAATATCTGAGCATGGGGATGCCCGTTAAGGAGGTGGTCTATCGGACGACGAAACGGCCTGCGGAAGTGATCGGGCATAAAGAACTGGGAGACTTACGGATTGGAGGGTGTGCAGATGTGGCAGTCCTTCGTATAGAGGAAGGAAAATTCGGGTATGGGGACAGTGGCCGCACCAGAATGAACGGAAATAGGCGTTTTGAATGTGTTATGACAATTCGGAACGGAGAGATTGTGTATGACCCGAATGCGCTTAGTATGCCTGAATGGGAGACGGCGCCAAAGGCATATTGGACACCGCCGGGAGTACTGTAACAGGATGATAAAATAAAGAGCAAGGAGAAGCAGCAGTGATATTAAATGACAGGGAACAGATCATAGAATTGACCATGGAATGGAAGGGAGAGCGGTTTGCGGACGGAAGGCCGAAAGTGGCGGATGCTTATCTGGAAAAACTCCGGACCATGACGTTGGAAGAAATATGGCTGCCGTTATATGTAAAAGGATATCATTTCCAGTTTGAGGGGAATATGAAAATACTGCATCAGGATAAAAAGCTGATCGGCCGCGCGGTGACATGTACTTTTGTACCTACAAGGCCGGATTTATCTGCAGTGGTGAAAGAGACAGGGAACAAAAGAAACTGGCAGGGAATGTGTAACCAATGGGTAGTGGATAATCTGGTGGAAAATGACGTGCTGGTGGCTGATATGTACGATAAGATCTTTAACGGTACTTTTATTGGAGGAAATCTGACGACAGCCATTTCGGCCCAGACAAAGCAGGGTGGAGCAGTGATCTGGGGAGGAATCCGGGATGTGGAGCAGATGAAAAAAATCGGCACGCAGGTATATTACAGAGGGATTGACCCCACGCCTATCCGGGAATGTGTCATAACAGGCTATAATGCGCCTTGCCGGATCGGACAGGGCGTTTGTCTGCCGGGAGATATCGTTATGGGAACGGAAAGCGGTGTCTTGTTTATACCAAGTCATTTAGTGGCAGAGGCCATTAACAGTGCCGAAAAAACACATGCTAAGGATATCTTTGGGTTTGCAATGTTGGAAAATGGTACATATTCTACCGCTCAGGTTGACAGTTCCGTATGGACCATGGATATGTTGGAAGCACTGCAGAGGTTTATCATGGAAGATGACAGATGTGTGGAATACCGGGATCTTGACTGGAGCCTGGAGATCAGGGCGGCAAAAGGAGAGAAGGAAGCATTGGAGGAAGTGCTGAAGACGTGTCTTATATAAAGTATCTTCTACTCCGGGGAAATAAAATAAGCCCCATAAGCTTTGCTTTTGGGGCTTATTTTTAGGCATATCATTTTGAAAACTGCATATTATATAATTCCGCATAAATCCCGTTTTGGGAAAGAAGCTGGTCATGGGTTCCGCTTTCCGCAATGCCGTGTTCCGTAAGTACCAGTATTTTTTCCGCATTGCGGATGGTGGAAAGCCGGTGGGCAATGACAAAGGTGGTACGGTTTTTGGAGAGTTTCTCCAAAGAATCTTGTACGACCTTTTCGCTTTCATTATCCAAAGCCGAGGTGGCTTCATCAAAGATCAGGATAGGCGGGTTTTTCAAAAAAACCCTTGCTATGGAAAGCCGCTGCTTTTGTCCGCCGGATAATTTGACACCCCGTTGTCCGATATAGGTGTCGTAGCCGTCAGGCAGGTTCATGATAAATTCATGGGCGTTGGCGTTTTGGGCAGCGGCTACAATTTCCGCTTCCGTGGCATCCGGACGTCCATAACGGATATTATCCATCACACTGCCGGTAAACAGATATACATCCTGCTGTACGATGCCGATGCAGTTTCTAAGGCTTTTTAACGTAAAATTGCGGATATCGGTTCCGTCAATGGTGATGTTGCCGCCGGATACTTCATAAAAACGGGGAATCAGGCTGCAAAGGGTTGATTTTCCTACGCCGGAGGTTCCCACAAGGGCAATGTACTCTCCCGGATGTACATGAAGATTTAAGCCGGAAAGTACCATTTCCGTATGATCTTCATAGTGGAAGGAAACGTCCTCAAAGCGGATATCGCCTTTAGCGGATTTTAATGTAACGGCATCCGGGCTATCCTGAATATCCGGGCGTATGCTTAACATTTCTAAGAATCTGGTATAGCCAGACGCACCGTTTTGGAACTGTTCCGTAAAGTTGATCAGTTTCTTGATCGGTTCCGTAAAGTTGTTAATGTACAAAAGGAAGGTGATCAAATCGGTAATGGAGATTAAGTTTTTGGTGATAAAAATAGCGCCGGCTGCAATAACAATCACTGTGATCAGCGTGGTAAAGGCGGTAAGGCCGGAATGGTATAAGGCCATAAACTTATAATTTTCCTTTTTGCTTTCCAAAAAGTTGTTGTTCCCGATCTTAAATTTGTCCATTTCAATCTCTTCATTGGCAAAGGACTTTACTACGCGGATACCTGACAGGTTATCCTCGATCTGGGCATTGATGTCCGCGATCCTTGCCCTGTTTTTAACAAAGATCCGCTTCATCTGGACATTAAAGTAATAAGCATAGACCAACATGATAGGAACGATGGCAAAGGCGCAAAGAGCCAGCTTCCAGTTAACGGTCAAAAGGATAGTAAAAGAACCGATCAGCTTAATGATAGAGATTACAATGTCCTCCGGGCCGTGATGGAACAGTTCGCTGATTTCAAACAGATCGTTGGTAACGCGGCTCATAAGCTGCCCCACCTTTTGATTGTCAAAAAAGCTGAAAGAAAGTTTTTGATAATGGGCGAAAATTTCGTTCCGCATATCATATTCCATTTTAGCACCCATCATATGGCCATAATTGGTAATGAAAAAATTACTGTAAAATTCAATGACAATCAAAACCAACATGACTCCGATCAGCATAAAAATCAGCCGGATCGATTCGCCGGACTCCCGGTGGATCACATCGTTTGTGATAAAGCGGATGATCAGGGGGATCACCAGCGTGATCGCTGCTGCAAGACAGGCAAAAAACATATCTGCTGCAAACAGTTTTTTATAAGGCTTATAATAAGAAAAGAATTTTTTCCATTTTCCGTTTTTCATGGATGTCCTCCGTAAAGTTTATTTGCGAATAGTAACATATTAGCATAATGTTGGTGGAGAAGCAAAAGAAAATATGATAGAATATATCACACGTATTTTCGGACGTACAACATAAAATGAGGATGTGTTAGAAATGAATTATATCATAGTGGATTTAGAGTGGAATCAAAGCGATGACGGAGAAGAACCGAAGGTAAAAGAGATTCCTTTTGAAATTATTGATATCGGAGCGGTGAAATTAAATAGCAGGAGGGTGATGATCGGCGAATTTAATGAGCTGGTGAAGCCTGCCGTGTACCGGCATATGCATAAGATTACCGGTGACCTGATCCATCTGCATATGAAGGATCTGCAAAAAAGTCGTTCCTTTCGGGAGGTTATGGAATCGTTTTTAGCCTGGTGCGGAACGGATTACATTTTTTGCACTTGGGGTACAATGGACTTATTAGAATTACAAAGGAATATGCATTATTATCATATGCCGCCTTTAAGTGATAAACCAATCCGGTTTTTGGATGTGCAGAAATTATTCAGTATTGCTTATGAGGACAGTAAGGTCAGGAGAAGCCTGGAGTATGCGGTAAATTATTTAAATATCAAAAAGGATATCCCTTTTCACAGGGCCTTTAGCGATGCTTATTACACCGCTAAGATATTAGCTCATCTGAAAGGTGCGGTGCTGGAAAATTATTCGATAGACACATATATTCTTCCGGCAAATAGGCAGGAGGAGATCCATGTCATGTTTCATGATTACATGAAATATATTTCCAGGGAATTTCCTGATAAACAAAGCGCATTGGAAGACCGGGAAGTGATCAGCACAAAATGTTACATCTGCCACAAAAATATCCGGAGGAAAATACGGTGGTTTTCTCCCAATGGAAAACATTATTATAGTATTTCCCATTGCCCGGTCCATGGCCATATGAAGTCAAAGATACGGATACGGAAATCAGAAAACAATCTTGTTTATGTGGTGAAAACGTCTAAATTTATTTCGGAGGATGACTGCCAGAAGGTCATCCAAAAAAGGGAAGCAGCAAAGGAGCATCACAAGATTAAAAAAATCCGGCATCAGGATTAAAGATCATAGCCCCGAAAACGGGAGGATGGGAAATGAGGTCCGTCCTTCCGTTTTCTTTTCCGTGTCCATCTGCGGGCAGCGCTTTTGCTTTCAATGATATTATAACTGCGGATAATCGACCGGATTATAATGATAGCGATAAGAAGGGCAGCAGCAATGGCAATGCCGATCAGGATTAATTTTATATTGACGACAATAATCTTTTGTTCCGGCACTTCCCCATCCATATCGGTATTTTCTTCAAATTCGTAATAGACCGGTGTTGATTCGGCGCGGTCTAAAGTAGCGGTTCCCAAGTATGCGCCATGGTAAAAATACTGGATGGTAGCCACTTCGTTTTCACCGGCGGTATCATAGGATATCCGGGAGTCCATTTCTTCAAAGGTGATATTTTTGGGCATGATCAGATAGCTGTCTTTATTAAGAAATAAAACAGGGTTTGAGTTGCCGAACACATCACTTGACGTGTTAAAAAAGTTGGAATTTTGTATGGAGTATTTTGTTTCGTTTTCAGCAACGCCCACCACTGAAAAATTGGTAAACCCGTAATCAAAAAGTTTGATGGTGTCATAAAATTGCTCCGGTGATTCTTCTTTTAAGACCACGCAGATCAGTTTCATGCCGTTTTGTTCCGCGCAGGTGACAAGGGTCTGCCTGGCATCGTCCGTGTACCCGGTCTTGCCGCCTTTGATCCCTTCATAGGGGATTGTGCCGCTGATAAGCTGGTGCTTGTTTCTCTCATAAAAATCATCAGGCTGGGTGCTTGTGGCCTCAAAATGATGGGATGCGGTGTTACCGATTTTGGACAGGAGTTCATTTTGAAAAAAAGCTTTTCCAATCAATGCCAGATCGTAGGCGGAAGTATAATGCTGTTCGTCATGTAAGCCGTGGGCATTGACAAAATGTGTATTTTTACAGCCAAGTTCCTTTGCTTTATCATTCATCAGATCAGCAAAGGCCTGCCGGCTTCCTGCAACATGTTCCGCTACGGCATTGGCAACTTCATTTGCGGAGGCTACAAGGATTCCATATAAGCATTCCTCGAAAGGCATAGACTGCCCTTCGTCAATCCCGATATTGGAGCTTCCAGGTTCTAAACTGAAAATAGCGTCATGGGAAAAAGTGATTGTTTCATTCAGCTGACATTTTTCGGCAGCGATCAGGCAGGTCATCAGTTTGGTGGTACTTGCAGGGAAGAGCTTTTCGTCAATGTTTTTGGCATAGAGGATGACCCCGGTATTTGCTTCCATTAAAATGGCGGACTGTGCGCCGATTGCCGGGCCTGCAGGCCAATTTTCAATCTGATTGCTTTCAATAGGCAGAAGTTTACGTTCTTCCGCTTCCGAAAGGGCGTCCTCAGAGGCAGCCGGCGCAGCATGGGCTATAGCAGGATTTGACAGTGCAAGCGCCGGTATAAGGATAAAGGCAAAAAATTTATATAAACTCATAACAACTCCCGATAAAGACATTTTTATATATCATACACCATTTTGAAAGAAAGCTAAACAGAAATTCTTGAAAATAAATGTGAGAAGGTGTAAACTAATAGCCGCAAAGGAACAAAGAGGCTTTTGAAAACATGGAGGATTACTATGAGACTTAGAAACATTACAGGATCGAAAGATGTGATTGCGCAAAGCCCTATGGTAGTCCATGACCCAAAGCAGTATAAAGGGAACTGGCAGAAGGTATTCGAAAACAGTCACCCTGTCCGGATCGAAATTGGTATGGGGAAGGGAAAGTTTATTTATCAACTGGCAAAATTAAATCCGGAAATTAATTACATCGGGATCGAAAAGTATTCCAGTGTACTTTTGCGGGCATTACAAAAGATGGAGCAGGAGCCTTTGCCTAACCTTTTATTTATCCGCATGGATGCGGAAGAAATTGCCGAAGTATTCGGGAATGGGGAGGTTGACAGAATTTACCTGAATTTTTCAGACCCCTGGCCCAAAGACAGACATGCAAAGAGAAGGCTGCCGTCTGCCGCGTTTTTAAGCCGGTTTCAGTGCTTTTTAAGAGATGAGGGCATTTTGGAATTTAAGACGGATAATGAAAGCTTATTCCGGTTTGGCATTGAGGAGGCAGACCGGGCAGGCTGGAAGATGGTAAAGGTAACTTATGATCTGCATAATGATGAAAAAATGTCAGTGGGAAATATTATGACGGAGTATGAGGAAAAATTTTCAGCTTTTGGGAACCCTATATATAAATATATCATTAAAAGGCCTTAATAAGGCGTAATCCGAGGGATTGGAAAGGAGTAAGACATGGAAGTGAAGATTACAGACGGAAATTTTGACGCAGAGGTAAAGGAAAGCAAGCTGCCGGTTCTGGTGGATTTTTATGCAGACTGGTGCGGGCCGTGTAAAATGATGGCGCCGCTTGTGGCACAGCTTTCCGAAGAATTTGAAGGAACCTGCAAAGTAGGAAAATGCAATGTAGATGAAAACCCGCAGACGGCAAGTATGTTCCGGGTCATGTCAATTCCCACGTTCGTCCTGTTTTTGGATGGCAAGGCGGTGGATACCGTGGTAGGGGCAGTTTCTAAAACAGCATTACAGGAAAAAATCAAACAGGTGTTGGCGTAAGCCGCACCTGTTTCCATACGGTATGGAGGAAACATCGTGTATTTGATATTTTTTCTTATATGGATCATCTTTAACGGGCAGTTTACATGGGAAATTGCGGCATTTGGCGTGGTGATTTCCGGGGCAATGTATTGGTTTATCTGTAGATTCATGAATTATAAACCACGGATGGACGTACTTTTGTGTAAAAAATTTTTTCTGATCCTTCAGTATATCTTTGTGCTGATCAAAGAGATCATAAAAGCAAATTTTGCGGTCATCAAGATGATCATGTCATCTAGGTATGAGCTTGAACCAGTGGTCGTCAGGTTTAGGACGGACTTAAAGACAGCACCTGCGCGGATTCTGCTGGCTAATTCGATCACGTTAACGCCGGGAACCATTACGGTATCTTTGGAAGAAAATGAGTATGTGGTCCATTGTCTTGATAAGGAACTGGCAAAAGGGATTAATAATTCCTTGTTTGTAACTTTACTTAAGAGGCTGGAAAGGATGGATTGATATGTATATAGCGATGTTGGTTATTCTGGCGTTTATGTTGTTTGCCTGTTTAGTCCGGGCGGTCAAAGGACCGCGGGTTTCCGATCGTATTGTGGCGGTCAACATGATGGGAACCATGGTTATGGTCATGATCGCAGCATTATCCCTGTTACTTGATGAAGGTTTCCTGATTGATATCTGCCTGATCTACGCGATGGTGAGCTTCCTTGCGGTGATCGTGATCTCCAAGGTATACATAGGGGTATACGAGGAAGAAAGGCGTAAGCAGGCTGACCGGGCAAGCAAGAATGAAGGGGGTGTTTTTGTTGGGGATGATTGAATGGGTCAGGTTATTGGCAGGCGGCGGGCTTTTGGCGTGCGGCCTTGGCATATTTCTGATCGAATTATACGGAGTATTTCATTTTAAATATGTGTTGAACCGGATGCATGCCGCAGCCATGGGAGATACATTGGGAATCAGTTTTTCACTGGTAGGGCTGATGATTTTTTCGGGCTGGAATTTTACCACTTTAAAGATGGGGCTTATCGTTGTCTTTTTGTGGCTTGCTTCTCCGGTGTCTTCTCATTTGCTTGCTAAGCTGGAAGTGGCTACCAATGAAAGGCTGCTGGAAAACTGCAAGGCATATTCTAATCTGGAAAAATTGGAAAAGGAGCTTGCGGGCAAAGAAGAAAAAGCAGAAGGAGGAAAAGGACAATGATATTGTTCCAATGTACGTTACTTGTCTTTTTGGTGGTGTGTGCAATTTCCGTCAGCTTTTCTAAAAATATTTTAAACTCTATTCTGATCTATATGTCCTACAGCCTTATCATGTCCATGATCTGGGTTTGTCTGGAGTCTCCGGATCTGGCAATTACCGAAGCGGCTGTGGGGGCGGGGGTCACCAGCCTTTTGTTTTTTGCTACCCTGAAAAAGATCCATGCCATCCGGATAGAGGATGATAAGGATGTAAAACAGGGAAAAGGAAAGGAGGACGGGAATGAGCAGACTAAAGCCCCAGAAGGAATATGAAAAAACCTTTGCCTTCCATTTTTTCAGGTGGCTTTCCGGAAGTAAGGATCCTTATTTAGGTGAAGTGGAAATGCAGCCCCAAAAGGAGATAGAAACACCGGAGTCCACGATTTTGGAAAGAATGTCCGAAAGGCAGATGATCCATGATAAGGTTTATGACGTGGAAAAAAACCGGAAGCTGGTTCTTTTTCATAAGATTTACGTGATAGCGGCTATCTTTTTTTCCATTGTGCTGGCAGGGCTTTTGCTTTATACGGTTTCCTGCCTGCCGGGAACGGGAAATGCTTCTAATCCGGCTAACAATGAAGTACCGAAACGGTACATCGAAAAAGGTCTCGAGGAGACCGGGGCAGTGAATGTGGTCACCGGTATGATTTTAGATTACAGGGCATTTGATACCTTTGGTGAGTCAAATGTGCTTTTTATCGCTACGGTCACAGTATTGATCCTGCTGCACAGAAAGAAAAAAGGCAGTGGGGAAAAAGAAGAGGATGACCGTGTGTTTGAACCTAAAAATGATGTGATCCTGCAGGCAAGTGCGGCAATTTTAGTTCCGGTCATCATTATCTATGGGATTTATGTGATCTTAAACGGGCATTTATCACCGGGAGGCGGTTTTTCCGGTGGCGCAATTATCGGGGCAGGGCTGATCTTGTACCTGACGGCTTTTGGTTTTGAAAAAGCAGAGAAAATGTTTACGGAAAAAACCTATAAGGCAGTCTGCTTTGTGGCCCTTACCTTTTACTGCCTTGCAAAAAGCTATTCTTTTTTTACGGGGGCAAATCATTTGGACAGTCATATCCCATTAGGGGAAGCAGGGCATATTTTAAGCAGCGGACTGATCCTGCCGCTCAATATCTGTGTGGGGATGGTAGTTGCGTGTACCATGTATACATTTTATGTCATGTTTCGTAAAGGAGATTTTTAAGATGGGCGGCAATCTGTTGACCAATTATGGGGAAGCGGTGGCGATGGTCCTTTTTGTCATCGGATTTATGAACTTGCTGCTTCAGAAAAACCTCATTAAAAAAATTATAGGACTGAATATCATGGATTCCGCCGTTTACTTATTTCTGGCGGAAAAAGGTTATATAAACGGAAGGGTAGTGCCTATTATCGTGGATGGTATCCAGGAAGCGGAGACATACATCAATCCCATACCCAGCGGTCTTGTGCTTACAGGTATCGTGGTTTCGGTATCTGTTTCTGCTTTGATGCTGTCTTTGACCATCCGATTATACAAACGGTATCATACACTGGATTTAGATGAGATTTCCATGAGACTGAGAAAGGAGGGGTTATAATGGATTTTGTGCAGAATTTCCCTTTCTTTTCTATCATATTGTCTATGCTTTCCGGGATCATCAGTTCCGTACTTCCGGGAAAAGCGGCTAAGTGGGTAAATACGGCGGTAATTTTTATATCAGGCGTGCTTTCCTGGGTTTTACTCCTTTATCTGATGAGAAAAGGGGAAAGTTATACTTATATGATGGGGCATTTTCCTGCGCCCTGGGGAAATGAAATACGTGCCGGTGTGCTGGAAGCGGGAACGGCATTGTTTTTTTGCATTATCATGCTGCTTTCTTTGTTTGGCGGACGTAAAAAGCTGGAGGAAGAGGTAGATTCAGAAAAACATAATCTTTACTATATCCTGATGGATTTAATGTTAAGTTCCCTGCTGGCTCTGGTGTATACCAATGATCTGTTTACCGCATATGTATTCGTGGAGATCAATACCATTGCGGCATGTGGACTGATTATGATCCGGCAGAACGGCAGGACCATTGAAGCCGCGGTGCGGTATATGATCATGAGTCTTTTAGGGTCAGGGCTTTTATTGATGGGCATTTGCATGCTTTATGATCTGACCGGACATTTGCTGATGAGCAATATCCATGAGCAGGTGAAGGCTTTGGCATCTTCCGGGCAGTACAGGACGCCTCTTTTGGTGACCATTGCCCTGATGAGCGTGGGCCTTGCCATCAAAAGTGCGTTGTTTCCCTTTCATGCATGGCTGCCGGACGCTTATGGATATTCTACTGTATCCTCGGCAGCGGTTTTGTCCAGTTTGGTTTCCAAGGGATATATTTTTTTGCTGATGAAGATTGTCTACAGGGTAATCGGAGTAACGGTTTTTGATGACAGCAGGATCATTGATGTTTTATTTGTCTTTGGCCTTATGGGAATGATATTTGGCTCATTAAGCGCCATACGGGAAAATGATATCCGCAGGATGATCGCTTATTCTTCGGTTGCCCAGATCGGATATATTTATATGGGGATCGGTATGGGAACGGAAGCGGGGATGGCGGCCAGCGTGTTTCATATATTATCTCATGCAGCCACGAAATCGTTATTGTTTGTTGCTGCCATCGGTTTGACGGACGTTTCAAAGGGCAGCAGGAAGTTCATTGATCTGACCGGAGCCGCTTACCGGAATAAATGGGCGGGGGTGGCCTTTACGGTGGGGTCATTATCCATGGTGGGTGTACCACTTTTTTCGGGGTTTATCAGTAAGCTTTTGTTTGCCCAGGCTGCGGTGCAAAATAGTGGGAAAATGCTTCCGGCATTGATCGTGCTGGGGATAAGTACCATTCTTAACGCTATTTATTTTATGAAAACAGTGATTCGTATCTATACGCCTGTGGACAGTATAAACAATACTGCCGATACTGCCGGAGATATGGTTTATGCTTATAAAAACAGAAGGTCATACACGACAGCGCTAATTTGTTTCACTATTTTGAACGTGATTCTGGGTGTAAGTTCCCAGCCGGTGGTTGACCTGATCGGCCAGGGTCTTGCCATGTTCTCCTGATGGCCGGGAAATGATGGAGGTTGTTATGCAGTACATTGCATTATCTATTTTATTCCCCATTGCGGCGGGGGTATATCTCCTTGTAAGGAAGGAACCGAAAAACAGAAAAGTCCTGCTGGCCATGACAGGAGTGTTTTTGCTTTTAAGTGCATTTTGGGCGGCTCTGGCAATCTGCCTTGGGGGAAAGGGTATGTACACACTCTTTAATCTCACGGACAGACTGCCGATCTTGTTTAAAATTGACGAGGTCAGTATTCTTTTTTCTGTCCTGGCAGCGGTCATTTTTTTGTGTGCGGGAAGTTTTTCTTTTGTATACATGAAGCATGAACAGAAGGAAAAGAGATTTTACGGGTATTACCTTATCGTAATGGGTGTTTTTACGGCCCTTTGTTTTGCAGGCAACCTGATCACATTTTATTTGTTTTTTGAGCTGTTGACCTTATCGTCTTTTCCCTTGGTGCTTCATAATGGAAAAAAGGAATCAGTGATGGCGGCTTTAAAATATTTGTTTTATTCTTTAAGCGGAGCCTACCTGTCTTTGTTTGGACTTTATTTTGTGGAAAAGTACGGAAATACCCTTACTTTCAGCGCAGGCGGGGTGATCAGTGAGCAGGCCGCTGCCGGTCATGGCGGAATCCTGCTTGTTACGGCTTTTTTCATGCTGTTAGGGTTTGGAGTGAAGGCGGGTATGTTTCCTATGCATAGCTGGCTTTCTACGGCTCATCCGGCAGCGCCAGCCCCGGCTTCCGCGGTATTATCCGCAGTGATCGTAAAAGCAGGGGTGTTAGCGCTTGTGAGGGTGGTGTTTTATAGTTACGGTGTTTCTTTTTTGCGGGGAACATGGGTGCAGAGCGCCTGGCTTGTGCTGACGCTTCTGACGATTTTCATGGGTTCAATGCTGGCCTGCCGGGAACCTGTGTTAAAAAAGCGGCTGGCGTTTTCCACCATCAGCCAGGTGTCCTATATTTTGTTCGGACTTGCGGTCATGAATGGAGATTCTATAGCGGGCGGCCTGTTCCATGTGCTCTGCCATGGGTTTGTGAAGGCTGCGTTGTTTTTATGTGCCGGAGTGATCATATATGCCACAGGAAAGACCCGGGTTGAGGAGCTTAGGGGTATTGGAAAGGAAATGCCCTTTACCATGTGCTGTTATACGGTGGTTTCCTTGGGGCTGATCGGGATTCCTCCCATGGGAGGCTTTATCAGTAAGTGGTATCTGGCACAGGGCGCTTTGTCTTCGGGAATCCGAGTGATTGGCTGGCTTGGCCCGGTGGTATTATTGATCAGCGCCCTTCTTACGGCCGGTTACCTGCTGCCTATTTCCGTCCACGGGTTTTTACCGGGGGAGGATTATGACTATGGAAAGCTGCAAAAAAAGGAGCCTCCGCTGCTTATGCGTGTGCCAATCCTGGTTCTTACAGTTTTGTCGGTGGCTATGGGTCTTCTACCGGGAAGGGTTTTAGATTATCTGCAGCAGTTGATGGAAAAGATTGTTTAGGAAGGAGGAGATGGAGCCATGATCATGTTAGTTATTTTGATCCCGATGATAGCAGGGGTGCTGATCCCTCTGATCCCGTTTAAAAAGAGAACGCAGATGGAAGTCTTTTTAGAGGGGATAGTGATCCTCAATAGCTTATTGGTGTGGTATCTGTTGCTTCACCGTACAGAAAGCATTTTTACACTGGCTAACTTTACAGGAAACTTGTCCATCAGCTTTCGGGCTGACGGAATGAGCATGGTTTTTGGGGGACTGGTATCCGCATTATGGCCTTTTGCCACCTTGTATGCTTTTGAATATATGACAAAAGAAGAACATGAGAAAGTCTTTTTCATGTTTTATACGATGACCTATGGTGTGACGCTGGGCATTTCCATGGCGGCAAATCTGCTTACCATGTATTTCTTTTATGAATTGTTAACATTAGTGACTGTTCCTTTGGTGATGCATACGCTGACCAGGGAAGCGATCCTTGCCAGCAGAAAATATCTGTATTATTCCCTGGGAGGTGCGGCATTTGCGTTTATCGGCCTTATTTTTGTGATCATTTACGGAACTTCTACCAATTTTGTATTTGGCGGGGTTTTGGATTCGGAAAAAATCGGAACGAGGACAAATGTTTTGCTTTTGGTCTACGTGATTGCTTTTATGGGTTTTGGGGTGAAAGCGGCGCTTTGCCCGTTTAATTCCTGGCTTCCAAGGGCAGGCGTTGCCCCTACACCGGTGACGGCGCTTCTCCATGCGGTGGCGGTGGTCAAATCCGGTGCCTTTGCCATCATCCGGCTGACGTATTACAGCTTCGGCATTGAGTTTGTACGTGGAACATGGGCGCAGAACGTGCTGATGGCAATTGTGCTGTTTACCATTATTTACGGGTGCAGCCGCGCGCTAAAGGAAACCCATCTAAAAAGAAGACTGGCCTATTCCACCATCAGTAATCTATCTTATATCTTATTTGGCGTTGTCATGATGACGCCTGCGGGACTGGTAGGTGCGCTGAGCCATCTGGTGTTCCACGCAGTGATGAAAATCTGTTCCTTTTTTTGTGCTGGTGCAGTCATGCACCAGACAGACCGGGTCTATGTGCATGAGCTTAACGGCATGGGCCGCAAAATGCCTTGTGTATTTGGAATCTTTACGGTCTCTTCGCTGGGGCTTATGGGCGTGCCCGGACTTGCCGGGTTTATCAGCAAATGGAATCTGGCTGCTGCGGCGGTAGAAAGCGGCAACAGGATGGCGGTTGTGGGAATCGGATGTCTTCTGGTCTCTGCCCTTTTAACGGCAATGTATATGCTGACGATTGTGATCCGGGGATTTTTCCCGGAAAATGATTTTGATATGGACACGATAAAGGATGTAAAGGATCCTGATTGGAAGATGCTGCTTCCGCTGTTTGTATTTTCTTTTTTTATCATTGCGTTTGGCCTTGATTCGTCACGGATCGTGGAATTTTTTGGAAATGTGGCAGCAGGGGTGTATTAGAAAGGAGACTGTGGTATGAGCGGTATACTGGGATTTGTAGTGTTTTTTCCGATGGTATCTGCGTTGGTTTGCTATTTGATCGGTAAAAAAGATAAAAAAGGAAGGGATTATTTTGCGGATGCCGCCACCGGCATGGAGCTGGCAGCCTTTCTGTTGTTATTTTTTCTGACTAAGAATAGTGCAGGGCCGTCTCATCAGGATCTGATGTTAGAGATACCGGAAGTGTGCGGCATGGGCCTTCATTTTGTGTTGGATGATTTCCGGATGCTTTATGGCGGTATTGCGGCATTGTTGTGGTTTGCAAGTACACTGTTTTCCAGAGAATATTTTACTCATTACCGCAACAGGAACCGGTATTATCTTTTCCTTCTTTTGACATTAGGCGCTACGGAAGGTGTGTTTTTATCGGCTGATTTTTATACCATGTTTCTCTTTTTTGAGATGATGTCCTTTACCTCTTATGTATGGGTGGCCCAGGATGAGAAAAAGGCATCTCTGCGGGCGGCCGAAACCTACCTTGCAGTGGCAGTGATTGGCGGCCTTGTGATGCTGATGGGGATTTTTATGATTTACAATATGACGGGCACTTTGGTGTTTGAGGAGCTGGCAGGATGCTATCAAATGTATGCCCTGACCACTTCCAGCGGGATTCCTGAAAAGAAGCTGATGATTGCAGGGATATGTCTGCTGGTTGGATTTGGGGCTAAAGCCGGTGCGTTTCCACTGCATATCTGGCTTCCTAAAGCCCATCCTGCTGCCCCTGCACCTGCTTCCGCACTGCTATCGGGAATCTTGACGAAGGCGGGGGTATTTGGGATTTTGGTCTTAACGGCTTTTATATTTGCGGGCAGCGTAAGGTGGGGGAGCATAATCTTGCTCCTGGGCGTCTGTACCATGGTAACGGGGGCGGTGCTTGCGTTATTTTCCGTGGATCTGAAACGGACGCTGGCCTGTTCTTCCGTTTCCCAGATTGGTTTTATTCTTGTAGGCGTTGGTTTATCAGGACTTCTGGATGAAGGAAGATGGGCTGCGGTAGAAGGGAGCCTTTTGCATATGGTAAACCATTCCCTGATCAAATTGGTGTTGTTTTTGGCAGCAGGCGTGGTTTTTATGAATGTGCATAAACTGAACTTAAATGATATCAGGGGATTCGGGAGAAAAAAGCCTCTGCTCCATTTTATTTTTCTTATGGGTGTATTGGGGATAGGCGGGCTTCCCCTTTGGAACGGGTATATAAGCAAGACCTTGCTTCATGAGGCAATTGTCATGTATACGGAACTGATCAGGGAGGGGATGCCAGGGCTGTTTGATGTGTCTGCATTAAAAGGGATTGAATGGTGCTTTTTGGTAAGCGGCGGTCTGACAGTGGCATATATGCTGAAACTGTATGCGGCAGTTTTCATAGAGAAAAATGCGGACAGGGAGATCCAAGACCGGTTTGATGCTATGAATGGAGCTTATATGGAAAAAGCAAACGGCATAGTGCTTGCGTCGTGTGCGGCACTGCTTCCGGTGATGGGATTTTTTCCTAATCTGGTGATGGGCAGCCTGGCAAAAATGGGGCATGGCTTTATGGGCGTGACAAAAGAAGGCTTTTCTTCTGTTACCTGGTTTTCACCGGAAAATTTAAAAGGGGCAGGTATTTCCATTGGTATTGGCATTCTGGTCTACCTGGTCATAGTAAGGCTTTGGATGATGAAGAAAAAAGATGGCAGCACTGTATACGTGGACAGGTGGTATCGGCGTCTGGATCTGGAAAATCTGATATACCGTCCGGTATTGCTGGGTTTTCTTCCCTTTGTTTTCGGGGTGATCTGCAGGGTATTTGACAGCTTGATCGATACTGTGGTGGTATTACTTAGAAAAACGTTGTATAAGGACAGCAAAATACCGCATGAACTGGAAGAAGGAACCATAATCACTCATGCGGCAGGCAGTGTGGCAGGCGGAATCTTGGGGATAGCCAACGCCACTATCTGGCGCAGGCATCCGAAAAAGAAAGATTATCAGCATAAGTATGCCATACTTTATGAGGAGTGGGCAGAGGATAGTATTATTATAGGCAGAAGCCTTTCCTTTGGTCTGCTGCTTTTCTGTATAGGACTTATCATTACGGTGATCTATCTTTTGCTTTAAGTATTTTGGGCATTGGGCAGCCTGCTCCATTGGCATACATGGTAAATGTAAGCGCCAAGTAAGATGACGTCTGCTCCTATCCAGGCGAGAATCTCCGCATAAAAAATGCCGTCCTGTCCAAGAAACCGGGGCAGGATCAGGGCTGCGCCTACCCGCATGACAAATTCGGCAATGCCGGAGACGAAGGGCATAAAGGTATCACCGGTGCCCTGCAATGTGGAACGGATGATATAAAGCAAGTACAAGGTAGAAAGAAACAAGCTCATAATGGCAAGGTAATGGTAGGCGATTTCCAAAGCCGCTTCAATCTGGGCAGGATCGCCGGATAAAAACCAGGTCAAAATATACCGGCCAAGGAGCAGCATGATGAAAGAAATGGTAAAGGAGGTGGCAAGAGCGATCAGCATTGCGCTGCGGACACCTTTACGTATTCTCTTTATATTTCCTGCACCCAGGTTCTGACCGGCATAAGTGCTCATGGAATAGCCGTAGGAAGTAGCGGCGCTTTCCAATATGCCGTAAAGCTTATTGGTAGCGGTAAACCCGGCGATGAACAGAACACCAAAGCTGTTGACCACGGACTGAACGATCATGCCGCCGATAAAGATGACAGTGTTTTGGAAGGCAATAGGGGAACTGAGTAGAAGCAGTTTTCCGCATATGGCTTTTTCCATCACAAGTTCTTCCTTGGCGGTTTTCAGTATTTCAATCCGCCGGATAAAATAAAAGCAGTAAACACTGGATAAAAGCTGGGCTAACAGGGTTGCTATGGCGGCGCCTGCAATGCCCCAGTGGAAAACAAGGACAAAAATAAGATCCAGCACAATATTGGTGATGGACGCCGCTATCATGGCATGGAGGGGCGTCTTACTGTCTCCTAAGGAGCGCAGGATGGAAGCGGACAGGTTGTATGCCATGATAACGGGCATACCAAGAAAGATGATCCGCAGGTACAACAGGGAATTGTCCATAATATCATCCGGCGTATGTAATAGCGTAAGGATTGGGTGGGCACATGCCTGGCTTATGACCAGGATCAGCAAAGAACAGATGACGGAAAGGATAAGGGAATTAAAAATAACTTTCCGAAGTCTTTTGTAATTCCCGGATCCAAATTCCTGTGCCATCAAGATGGAAAATCCCTGGGCAAATCCCTGTACCAGCCCGGAAAACAACCAGTTCAGCCAATCCGTTGCGCCGAGGGCGGCCAGTGCGGACACACCAAGGGCCCGTCCTACTACCATGGTGTCAATGACGGTGTAAAGCTGCTGGAATATATTGCCGACCATTAATGGGAGTGCAAAGGTGATGATCAGCTTTGAAGGAGATCCTTCGGTCATATTAGTTATTTTTGCCTTCATGATAAACTCCTTTTTATCTTGAGTTTTTATATCGTAGCATAAAAATTAAAAATATTATAGTACAAACATTGACAATTAGTTGTAAAAATTGTACAATGTACGTTGTCTTGAGAAATTAAATTGAATATCGGCGTGTGGCTCAGCTTGGTAGAGCGCTACGTTCGGGACGTAGAGGCCGCAGGTTCGAATCCTGTCACGCCGACTGCAAATGGCCATCTTCAAAAGGAGATGGCTATCAATTTTTTATGCTAAGGGGCGTACAGGGAAAGAAGATGGAAGAAAACCAGAATCATTCTGACTTCATGAAAGAAACTATTAAACAAAGGCCGTTAAATAGAAGGAAGCTGGTCCGGCGTATGCTGCTTACGGTGGCAATGGCGGTTATTTTTGGTCTGGTGGCCTGTGTCACGTTTTTGCTTTTAGAGCCTGTGATCAACAATAAGCTGTATCCGGAAGAAGAACCGGATCCGGTAGTTTTTCCGGAGGAACCGGAAGAAAACGAAATCCTGCCGGAAGATATGATCGTGGATGAATCTCAGATGCAGCCGGAGCCTACCCCGGTGCCGGTACTGGAGGAAGAAAAGATCATTGCCCGGCTGCTTTCGAAGATCAACATGGGAACGGACGAGTACCTTTCTCTGACAAACAGTCTTAACCAGGTTGCCAGAGAGGTTCAAAATTCTATGGTAAGTGTTGTAGGCGTTACCTCGGACGTGGGCTGGCTGGATAATGTTTATGAGAATGAGGGCGTGGTCTCCGGTGTGATCGTTGCCGATAACAAAAGAGAATTACTGATTCTTGCCGATATCAGCAGCATTGAAGATGCGGATTCCGTAAAAGTTACTTTTAAGGACGGACTGGAATATGATGCATTTATCAAAAAGATAGATAACAATACGGGTTATGGGATCATTGCTATTTCGAAAGCAATGTTAAATGTCTCTACGGCTGATATGGTTAAAGTAGTGAACCTGGGAACTTCCGCAGCGGGCGGTCTGGAGGGAACTCCCGTTATTGCGCTGGGAAGGCCAACAGGCACAGAAGGTTCTATATGTTATGGGAATATCACTTCCACGGGGAACAGTATCCGGCTGCCGGATTCCAATTATAAGTATATGACCACAGACATATATGGAAGTACCAATGCCAGCGGCGTACTGGTCAACCTCAGGGGTCAGGTGATCGGCATGGTGGATATGTCATATAATGGGGAAGACATGAAAAATATCATTAGTGCCATTGGCATCACGGAATTAAAAAAAGTGGTGGAAAGCTTATCTAATGATAAAAGTATTGCTTATTTTGGCGTTTATGGAGTGGATGTGACTACGGAGGCAAATGAAGCTTTAGGGGTTCCGGTGGGTGCCTATATTACGGAGATTGACATGGATTCACCTGCCATGGATGCCGGAATCCAAAGCGGAGATGTGGTGGTGCGCATCAATGAGCTGGAGATCGCCAGTTATCATGACCTTGTAATAGCTTTGCAGTCATTCCGGCCTGAAGAAACGATTGCGGTGGACCTGATGCGTGAAGGTCCGGAAGGCTATACGGAGATGGAAGTAAGCGCTGTACTAAGCATGAAAAACGGATAATAAAATAAAGAGAAATAGAAACGGGGATCAGTATGAAATATATCAAGGAATATAAAGACGGAGACAGGATGCTTGGTATTTATCTTTGTAAGCATAAGGTATCTGCCGTGACCAAAAACGGGAAGCCCTATGACAGCCTTATTTTGCAGGATAAGACGGGAACGGTCGATGCCAAGGTCTGGGATCCGAATCATGCGGGGATTGCGGAGTTTGATTCTCTGGATTATATAGAAGTGCATGGAGATATTACCTGTTTTCAGGGTGCGCTGCAGGTGAATGTGAAGAGGGTCAGGAAGTGTCAGGAGGGTGAATTTGACCCTGCCGACTACCTGCCTGTAAGCAAATATAATATAGAGGATATGTATGCGGAATTACTTGTCTATATTGATAATGTAAAAAATCCTTTTTTAAATGAACTGCTTCAGGATTTTTTTGTGGCGGATCAGGATTTTATCACATTGTTTAAAAAATCATCTGCTGCCAAGACCGTCCATCATGGGTTTGTAGGAGGGCTGTTGCAGCATACCCTAAGTGTGGTAAGGCTTTGTGAATTTTATTGTCAGGCGTATCCGAAACTAAATAGGGATCTGCTGATTAGTGCGGCGATCTGCCATGATATGGGAAAGGTGAAAGAGCTGTCCTTATTCCCTCAAAATGATTATACGGAGGAAGGGCAGTTTTTAGGACATATTGTGATCGGAACGGAAATGGTCGGCGAAAGGATCCGTAAGATTCCGGGATTTCCGGCTTTACTTGCCGGTGAGTTGAAACACTGTATCCTGGCTCATCATGGCGAGTATGAATTTGGTTCCCCCAAAAAACCCGCGATCATGGAGGCACTGGCGCTGAATTTTGCGGACAACACAGACGCAAAATTGGAAACTTTTACGGAGCTTTTGGATAATACCACGGAAACAGGATGGATGGGATTTAACCGGTTGTTTGATTCCAATCTGCGGGGAACCGGCATGGAGTAAGTGAGGAAGGGGTGGATGAGTATGCCCTACGAAAAAAATCAGATCTTGACGGTGGAGATTGAGGATATCACATCGGAAGGAGAAGGGATTGGTAAGATAAGTGGCTATCCCTTTTTCGTGAAAGATGCAGTCATTGGCGATACGGTTCAGATCCGTGTCACCCGTACCAAAAAAAATTATGCTTATGGAAGATTAGAGAAGGTCGTAGAGCCTTCTCCTTTTCGTGTGGAACCGATATGCGGTTTTCATAAACAATGCGGCGGCTGCCAGATACAGGCTATGGACTATGAACGCCAGTTGGAATTTAAACAATCGAAAGTCAGGAATAACCTGGTGCGTATCGGGGGCTTCGATGCAGGGCTTATTGACGGGGTCATGGAGCCTGTGGTGGGAATGGAAGATCCTTTCCATTACCGGAACAAAGCTCAGTACCCGATTGGAAAGGATAAAGAAGGAAAGCCTATAGCAGGCTTTTATGCAGGAAGGACCCATAGTATCATAGCCAATACGGACTGTGGTCTTGGCGTTTTGGAAAATAAGGAAATTTTAGAAACGGTTTTGTCGTATATGGAGGAAAATCATGTGCCTGCCTATGAGGAAGCTGCGGGGGAAGGACTGATCCGGCATGTGCTGATCCGGAAAGGGTTTTACAGCGGTGAGATCATGGTCTGTCTGGTGATCAGCGGTAAAAAGCGTGGAAGCGTGTTCCTTCCGTCTCAGGAGAAGCTGATCTGCGATCTTTCCCGGATAAAGGGTATGACCAGCGTATCCGTGAGTATCAATACGGAAAAAACCAATGTGATCATGGGGAAAGAAATCCATACGATATGGGGCAGGAGTACCATTAATGATACCATTTTTGTAAGAGATGCGGAAAATGGGTTTGCGCCACAGGGGAAGGGGATCACCTTTGCCATTTCTCCATTGTCATTTTACCAGGTGAATCCGGTGCAGACGGAAAAGTTGTATAGTCTGGCGCTATTGTATGCGGGGCTTACAGGGAAGGAAACGGTGTGGGATTTATATTGTGGGATTGGAACGATCTCACTGTTTTTGGCGGATCGGGCTAAGGAGGTCTATGGTGTGGAAATTGTTCCTCAGGCTATCCGGGATGCCAAGGAAAACGCACTTCGGAACGGAATTGGGAATGCTGCATTTTTTGTAGGGAAGGCAGAGGAAGTGCTTCCTGAGAAATTTGAGAAGGAAAATATTTATGCGGATGTGATCATGGTGGATCCGCCCAGAAAAGGCTGCGATGCGGCATGCTTAGAGACTATGCTGAAAATGAGGCCGGAGCGGATTGTCTATGTGAGCTGCGACAGCGCTACGCTGGCAAGGGATCTTAAGGTGCTTTGCGGGGGTGGGTATGAGATTAAGAGAGTGCGGGCGGTTGATATGTTTCCGATGACGGTGCATGTGGAGACGTGCGTCTTATTGTCCAAACTAAAATCGACACAGCATATAGATGTGAAGATTGAACTTGATGAAATGGATTTGACGAAAGCGGAGAGTAAGGCGACTTATGCGGAAATAAAGGGGTACGTGCTGGAGAAGTATGGGCTTAAGGTGTCACAGCTTTATATTGCACAGGTGAAGAGGAAGCATGGGATAATTGAGAGGATTAATTATAATGTGGGAGAGAGTAAGGCGAAAGTACCGCAGGTGCCATTGGAAAAGGAAAAGGCGATAGAGGATGCTTTGAGGTATTTTCAAATGATTTAAAGAATTATATTGGGAAATGAACATTTTGTGGAAAAGGTGCAGCATGTTATGTAGCAGGTGACGTAATATGCTGTGAAGCAATGGCAGGTATAATAAACGAAAATTAATATAGGGTGGGAAATAGATGGACTGAGCTGAAAATCTTGGAACAGAGGCGCTTAGTCCATTTTTTATTATCAGGCTTTTTATGTATAAATTTTAAGCAATGCTATTGTTAGGAAGTGCGGCGTTTGCCGACACCTCTAGATACTTTGCCTTGGCTATCACTTATTAGGGAGGGCATCCGCTGTCAAGAATTTTCGGCTAGGACTAAAATACTTGACAGCGGATGTTCTCCCCAATACAATGCAGGGAGCAAAGTATGCGGATGATTTCAAAATGTGATAATTTAATTTCGGGTTAATTTTAGGTGATTTCAAATATTGAGATTTGATATCTTGACTTTGAAAACTGACTTCATTTTAGTTGGATTTGATGTCGTTCAATCTTTTTTGCATGGAAAATGACAGTCAGATGTTGTCACAAAGAAATGTGAATGTTTTACTGGCGTCAATTTATGATGGATTGATGTCAATAAAAAATAATTGGCGTAAAAAATAACTGGATTGGCGTCACAAAATAGATAACTGGCGTCAAATTTATAACATTTGGCGCTATTATTGAAAACTTAGGGATTTGAAGGGGGTTCGGGGCTACTCCCCGACAAGATTAGTATTTCGTGCCCACGAAATGCGTATCTTGCGGCGTTCTGTAGAACGCCTTTTTCAAAAAAGAGCTAAGGCTAAAATTGGGATGGGAATGCAAATATTTTCATCAAGAATTATGGATTGAGTAAAAATGTAGTTGAAAGTATTCGCGGTAACGAATATAATATTATTAATGATTTGATAAATTCATGGGAGAGGGAAATGGAATACTTGACAACTAAGGAATTATCAGAGAAATGGAAAATATCACAGCGGCGAATACAGATTTACTGCAAAGAAAACCGGATTCATGGTGCAATATTAAAGGGGAGTATATGGCTTATACCAGAAAATGCCCAAAAGCCACAAGATCCACGAAAGAAACACACCAAGGAATAATCTAATCAATTATATATGGAGGAAACTATGCCTACGTTAGACTGGATAGGAAAAGATAAAGTAATCAATCATCATTTGGAAGTTCCCTATCGAGTGTTGGAGAAAGAATACAGCTACGATGAAAAAGGGGAAAAAATAGAGAATAATCGTAGCGAAAATATGATAATACATGGGGATAATTTAGAGGCATTGAAAGCATTATTACCGAAATACGAAGGAAAGATTAAGTGTATTTATATTGATCCGCCTTACAATACAGGAAATGAAAGCTGGGTTTATAATGATAATGTAAATAGCCCTCAAATAAGAAAGTGGCTTGGAGAGGTAGTTGGTAAGGAAGGGGAAGATTTATCAAGGCATGACAAATGGCTTTGCATGATGTATCCAAGGCTTAGACTGCTCCAAAAACTATTGTCAGATGATGGAGCTATTTTTATTAGTATTGATGACAATGAATTATATTATCTGAAAATGATGTGTGATGAAATTTTTGGTATGCCCTGCTTTAAAGGGAATATATCTTGGCAAAGAACTTACTCTATGCGAAATGATTCGAATGGAATTCCGTCTGAAGTAGAGCATATTTTGGTATATAGCAAAAAAGCAGACTGGATGCCCAATCGCTTGCCGAGAACTGAAAAAATGAATTCGAAATATAAAAATCCGGATAATGATTCTAATGGTGAATGGCAAAATACATCTGCTTTTGCGCCGGGAGCGGTAACGCATCAAGGCATGGTATATGCAATACAGCATCCATTTACGGGGAAACTGATTTATCCTACAATGTCGGCGTGCTGGCGCTATTCGCAAGATGCGATGCTGGAGTATATGAGTGGGTGGACAGAATATAAATTAGTTGATTTGCATGACGAAGAGGAAAGAGCGCGGATTTGTGGTGTTGGGCTTGATGAAGTTCGTAAGAATGTGAAGGCAATAGTATTGGCAGATTCTTTAGAGATAGCAAGAAGTAATGCAGAAAGAATATATAATAGGGGACAGTGGCCAAGGTTCTATTTTACAAGTGGAGGAAAAGGTGGTATTCGACGAAAAACATATATGGATAAAGTTAGCGGTAAACCGGCTACAAATTATTGGCCTTTTTCAGAGACAGGACATACAGATGAAGCAAAGAAAGAACTATTAGCAATTTTTGGCGGAAAAAACATTTTTGATACACCTAAACCAGCTCGGTTGATAGAACGTATTATTCAAATTGCGTCAGATAAAGATTCCATCATTCTTGATTCTTTTGCAGGATCAGGAACTACAGCGCATGCAGTCCTTAATATGAACAAAGCTGATGGTGGTAACCGTAAATTCATCCTTATTGAAATGATGGATTATGCAAATAGCATAACAGCGGAACGTGTGAAACGTGTTATTAAGGGATATGGGGAGGATAAAAGGAAAATAGAAGGAACAGGCGGCAATTTCAGTTTTTATGAATTGGGAGAAAAACTGCTTTTGGATGATGGAACCTTTAATTCTAATATTGGCGAAGAAAGAATAAGGGAATACATTTGGTATACGGAAACGCGAACAGAGTATGCGCCAAGACAAAATGATGATACAAAATATTATATTTCTAAATATAATGATACAGCATATTACTTTTATTATGAAAAAGAAAGCGTAACTAATTTGGACAATGATTTTTTGGGGGAAATAAAAACGAAAGCTGATCATTATGTGATTTATGCGGATTTATGTTCTATTTCAGATAAAAAATTGCAGGAGTATAATATTACTTTTAAGAAAATACCAAGGGATATTGTGAAACTGTAAGGAGACATTACAATGGAATTGAAAACTTATCAAAAAATAGTTTTAAACGATTTATGTCGATTTTTAGCATTGTTGACAGAAAAACAGAGTATAAGGCAGGCATACAATTTGCTTTGGGAAGAAAAAGGTGTTCAAATAGGCGAGACAGGCATGCCGCATTATAATATGGTTTTGCATGGTGTACCGCATGTGTGCTTTAAGGTGCCGACAGGTGGAGGAAAAACATTTCTTGCAGCAAGTTCAATTAAGCCCATTTTTGATTCCATGCCTCATATTCATCCAATGGCGGTCGTATGGCTTGTTCCATCTGATGCAATTTTGAATCAGACAGTTGCGGCATTGCAAAATGTGGAACATCCATATAGAAGAAGGATAAATGCTGATTTTCCTGGAAATGTGGAGGTATACACGAAGGAGCAGATGCTTAATGGACAAAAATTTAATCCAGCCAGTGTAGATGAACAGTTGTCTATTTTTGTTTTAAGCTATGATTCTTTCCGTACAAATAAAAAAGAAGGAAGAAAAGCATATCAGGAAAACGGATATCTGGCTGCCTTTAAGGATTATAAAACAGAGCAGGCTTTGCTATTGGCAGATACAGATGAAACTGCATTGATTCAGGTTATTCGGAAACTGAATCCTGTAATAATTGTAGATGAAAGCCATCATGCCACTTCAAAACTTAGTATAGAAATGTTGGAAAATTTCAATCCTTCATTTGTACTAGATTTGACTGCTACCCCTAAAGAAGGGAGCAATATTATTTCTTTTGTTGATGCAAAGCAATTAAAAGGGGAAGAAATGATAAAACTCCCGGTTATTGTTTATAACAGGAGAACGCAGGACGACGTGTTTATCAGTGCCATAAGCCTGCGGCAAAAATTAGAAAATGAAGCTAAGAAGGAAGAAGCACAGACAGGCAAATATATACGCCCAATTGTATTGTTTCAAGCGGAAGCTAAAAATCAGCAAGACAGCACAACCTATGAGAAAGTAAAGAAAGCATTATTAGAAATCGGTGTACCAGAAGAACAGATTGCCATTAAGACTGCCGATAGGGATGAGCTGAGAAACCAGAACCTTTTAGCCAAAGACTGTAAAGTTAGGTATATCATTACTGTTAATGCATTGAAAGAGGGCTGGGACTGCTCCTTTGCATATATTCTTGCAACGGTAGCAAACCGGAGTTCTGTTGTTGATGTGGAGCAGATTTTAGGTAGAATATTGAGAATGCCTGATGCAAAAACGAATAAAAGTACGGTAATGAATCTGTCGTATGTGATTACCTCTTCTTCTAATTTCTTTGCAACATGTGAAAAAGTTGTTGAGGGGTTAAATGCGGCGGGATTCAGCAGTAAAGATTATCGAATACCGGAAGAAACAGAAAATGATAGTGGAATATTTGATGTAAGCAGTAGAATACAGATGCATATTGAGAACTATGAGGAAAGTAAAGAGTCTGTATCAGAGAGGGAAGATATTACAGTAAATACGGATTTTTTAAAAAGACAACTTTTCGATATTTTGCAGGATAGATCAGATGAAGAAGTATATCATTTGGAAGAGTTAGATGCAAAGACATCGCATATGGTACGAGAAGCAGAAATACAAAATGCTATGTATCTGGAAGGACTTAACCATAATGAATCTATAGCGTTAGAGGGAATTCCTGATGAGGTGAAGGCAAAGATGAAAACGTATTCCATTAAGAATGAGTTTGCTGATGAAGCCATGCAGTTAATAATACCGCAATTTGCTGTGGAAACACAACCTACTTTATTTTCAGAACATGAAATTATTTTGTTGGAAAAGGAAAATTTATATAAAGGATTTACATTAAAAGATAAGGACATCCGGATAGATTTTAATGTAATTGACGTGGAAATGGCAAGGGTGGATGTGGAAGATTCTACAGATGGAATTCCTAAGGCTTTTCAGATCAAAGGGTATGACAATATTCATATGAAAGAATGGTTTGATGCACAACCATCGGAGAAAAAACGTAGACTGTGCAAGGACATGATATGCAAAAGGATTTCCAGAAATAATGCAATCAACGATAATGAATTAGACGAGTATGTAGGTCGTATTATGAATAATATGACGGAAGATCAATTGACAGATTTGGAGCAATCGTATTATCCATATATGTCAGCAATAGAAAAGAAAGTTAATCGACTTTTAGATGAATATGCTGCCAGTCAATTTGATAAATTGTTAGAGCAAGAGCATATTACCTGTGAGCCTATGTATCACTTGGCAAATTCCATTGCTCCAGCAAAAACGATATCTTCTATCCCTAAGTCATTGTATGTGGAAGAAGAACAGTTTGATAATGAATATGAGAAAAAGGTTGTTTGGGAATTATCTGCATTGGAAAATATTAAGTGGTGGCATCGTAATATAGCAAGGAAAGGGTTTGCTATTAACGGGGCGGTTAATGCATATCCGGATTTGATTGCTATGACGAATAGCGGAAAGATTTTGATGATTGAAACGAAAGGCGATCAATTGAAGAATGATGAGTCAAAGATTAAATCAGAAACAGGTGCTAAATGGGCAGCAAAGGCATCTATGGCAGGAAGATTATATAAGTATTATATGGTGTTTCAGACAAAGAATCCAGATTATGAAGGGGCATATTCCCATGAGAGATTTATGGAGATTGTAAGAGAGCTGTAAAACTTAGAAAAATGAAAGAATATAGATGTCGTGATTGATGTTGGATATATAGACAAAGTATGACATTTGTAATTTTGGAAAATGTTACTGTCAGCGTTACAGATATTAAACGCAGGAGGTAGGGCAATGTTAGCAGATGAAATAAAAGCGGGGGAATCAGTCAATATCGAATTTAAGGTTGAAGTACCCAAAAGAAGTGAAAAATATATTAAAAGCGTCATTGCATTTGCTAATACGGCAGGCGGAAAAATTATTATTGGTGTTGATGATGAAAGCCATGAAATTGTAGGTGTCGATAAAGACGAAGTATTTAAAATTATGGATAGTATAACAAATACTATCTCAGATATGTGTTACCCACAAATCTTTCCCAATATTGGTGTTGACACTATTGAGGATAAATGTGTGATTGTTATTGAAATATATCCAGGAGCAAATAGACCATATTATATGAAAACCCTTGGAAAAGAGGCAGGTACTTTTATACGGGTATCAGGTACATCTAGACCTGCTGATGAGGCAATTCTTAAGGACTTGGAACTGCAAGGCTCCAATCATTCATTTGATGAGATGGTCTGTGTTGAGCAGAAATTTGATATCAATCAGGCGGAAGAGTTATGTGCTGCTATAAAAAAATACATGGTAGATGCAGCTAAAACTAAAAGTGAAAAACAAAAGGTAAAGGATGTAACTTTACAGAATCTTATAAATTGGGGAATCGTTAAAAATTTAGACGGAACTATGCTTCCAACAAATGCTTTTGTACTACTGACAAACAATACATTTCCATTTGCAAAAATCCAATGTGCATTATTTAAAGGAACGGAAAGAGTTGTCTTTATTGATAAGAGATATTTTCATGGTCCGCTTTATGAGCAGATAGAAGAAGCATATGAATTCGTATTAAAACATATCAATCTTGGAGCAGAGATAAATGGATTGGTTAGAACAGATGCGTATGAGTTGCCGATAGAAGCAATCAGAGAGGCTATCGTTAATGCGGCAACACATAGAAATTTTTTAGACAGAGCGTGTGTACAGGTAGCGGTGTATGATGACAGGGTGGAAATCACTTCACCGGGAATGCTATATGGAGGACTTACAATAAAGCAGATCAAAGAAGGAGGTTCTAAAATTCGCAATAGATGCATTGCTGAAGTATTTAGTAGGATGAAGATTATTGAAAGTTGGGGAACTGGTATCAAAAGAATGTTCAGCAGTTGTAGGGAATATGGGATTAGAGAGCCGGAATTACTTGAAATAGGAGATTGTTTTCGGGTAAATTTATATAGGCCATCTTATAGTGAAGTTCACCAAAGTTCACCAAAAAGTTCACCAAAAAGTTCACCAAAAGGCGTGAATCAAACACAACAAAGAATAATAGAGATGATTTTGGATAATCCAAAAGTGACACAAAAAGAAATGGCGGAGGAATTGAATATTACTATAAGAGCGATTAAAAAGAGCATTAAGGAGATGCAGGAAAAAAATATTTTGGAAAGAATAGGTAGTGCACGAGGGGGATATTGGAGACTATAAAGGTCATTTGCATAGAAATTGAGGGGAGTAGTGACCTGCTCTAAATAAGTTAAGGATAGTCAGAATGTTTTCAGAAAAATCCTGCTTGAAACCTTTGATTTTAGAAGAACCAGATAATTAATGCTTTTAACAAATTAAAATAGCCGGATTTTATAAATGCTTACGTAGAACAGAAGAGAGAGGCAAATAAGGTGTAAAATGCAGAATAAGCAAATAGAACCATTTTTGAAGTGGCCAGGTGGAAAAAGATGGATTGCAAAAAAATATAAAGAATATTTCCCCAAAGAATATAATATGTATATAGAACCATTTTTGGGTAGCGGAGCAGTGTTCTTTTCATTGCAGCCTAAGGAGGCTATACTTTCGGACATAAATAAAGAATTAATAAATCTTTATGTAATAATGCGCGACAATCCTAAAGAATTGAAAGGACAATTAGTATACCATCAAGAAAGGCATACTAAAGAGCATTATTATAAGATACGGGATGTAATATTAACTGATAATTTAAAGTGTGCAGGCAGATTACTTTATTTAAATCGTGCATGTTATAATGGAATGTATAGAGTCAACAAGCAAGGGAAATTTAATGTGCCGATTGGAACAAAAAATAATTTTACATATGATATTGACCAGTTCGATCAGTATGCTAATTGTCTGAAACATGCTACATTAATATGTGGAGATTTTTATGAAATTATAAATAAAGCAAAGAAAAATGATTTTATTTTTGCAGATCCACCATATGCCACAAGTGGAAAAGCTAATTTTACTAAATATAATGATGAATTATTTGTATGGCAAGATCAATTAAGATTACATGAGGCGTTAGTTAATGCAAAGGCACGAGGTGCTAAAATTGTATTAACAAATGTATATTGTAAGGAAATAATAGAAATGTATAAAAACGATGGATTTTACGTTCATATTCTTCAACGCTCAAGTAATATAGCAGGACAAGCAGATAAAAGAGGAAAAGTTAAGGAACTAATGATTACTTCGAATAGGAAGCAAAGTAAGAGGAAAGAGAAGCATGAGTAGAATAGCTATTCTAAGCGATATACATTTTGGAGAATTTTGTAGAGCATCGAGCTTTTACATGCCTGGAGAAGAAGTTCAAGATAAGAGCAAAGGGATATATTCGCTAAAAGAAGGATTAATAGAGTTATTTAATGAAATGAACCCTCAATATTTTTTTGTGGCAGGTGATTTGACTTCATTAGGAAACCCACAAGAGTTCTATTATTGTGAACAGGAAATACTTAATATTGCAAAGAGGACTGGTGTAGAATGTAATAACATTTTTTGCGTATTGGGAAATCATGATATTGATTGGAGTATTTCGGATCTTGGGATTAATGTTCAAAATGTGGGCAAAGAAGTAGGGAAGATTGTCAAATGTAAATATCAAATGATAGCAGCGAATTGTGCAAAAATAAATATGGAGTATTTAGGAAAAAACTATGATGCTTATGGCCCAGCACCTTTTTCAGGGGTTGTTGAAAAAGATGATTTTGTTTTATTTGTGCTTAATACAGGAAGATTTTGCACTCGTGACCAACAATTTTCACATGGAAAATTAGAACGGGATCAAATGGAATGGTTTGAAGAAATTAGTAGAGAATATAAAAGTGATGATCGAATTAAAATATTGCTAATGCATCATCATCCGATTAATTATCCCTATCCTATGCCGGGAATTGATATATCAACAATTGAAGAAGGGGCAGAATTAATGAAGATTGCATCGCAGAATGGCATTAACATTATCATACATGGACACAGACATCATCCGCGTGTTGAAACCATTCAAATTGAAAGTGGAACTGAACCGATAGTTATGATATGTGCAGGTAGTTTATCAGTAAATGCGGAACATAGAAATAAAGGCGATATGCTTATCCCCAATACTGTCCATTTCTTGGATATAGATAAGGGGAAAAGTTATTATATAGTACATAATTATAAATTTACAGATGTAGCAGGATGGGAAAAAATTGATAAATATTGCAGGGAAACGCCAATAGATACAGTAATGAAAGTGGGGAAAATATATTCTAAAAATGAAATTGTAGCTACTATAGAAAATTATAAAAATTTGGAGAATCACATTTTATATTGGGAGGATTTAAATGAATGCTTACAATTTATGCCATATAATAAATTAAATAACTTTTTTGAAGAGATCTTAAGACCAACACACAATGTGGTTGGAAAGTTTCCAGAACAAGTAGTTTTGTTAAAAAAGTAAGGAGGTAATTATGTCATTTTCAGACAAAATAAAAGGATATACTGGGCAGAATCCATTTAGTGATAGTCAGGCTCGTAATTTTTCGGATGAAAAAGTTACCAGTGAATTTTTACCGATTTCTTTATTTTGGACTTTATTTAATGATCAACATGAGATTCTGCTGGGTTCTAGAGGATGTGGAAAAACATTTTTGCTAAAAATGATGAGATATTCCATGATTAAGACAGTAGAAGATAGTCGTGCGGCAGAGTTAGTTGAAAAGAAAGAATTTATAGCCTTATATGTTCCAATGCATTTGGAATTTGTTGCGCCCTTGAATGGGATTAATTCAGAGAAAATGCAAATTCTTCTTTTTCAAGTATTGTTCAATTGCTTATTAGCGAATTCTGTTATGGTTGAATTAAATTCAATGTTAGAGGAAGTGGATGATGTAATTGAAAAAGCTCGAAAAAGAGTATCTTTAGTGAAAAAATTAGATAACATATGGTTTGGAGATGATCAATCTGAAATATGCGATTTTGAAGATCTTAGAGAGAAAATTGACAAAATGTACTACAATATAGATTGGATAAATTTTAATGAAACATCAATACCAGTAGTTTTTCGTAGACAAATATGTTCTACATTATTATCTGTTAAAAATAGTATAAGCCATATCTTGGAATTTGAAGCAGAGCCAACATGGATCATATGTATTGATGAAGCGGAGTTTTTAAATGAAATATGCCAAAAATGTATAAATAACATATTTAGATCGGATTCTAATAGAATAGCATTAAAGGTTGCAACCTTGCCATTCTATCATAAAACTTTGACAACTTTGGAAGAAGGTATAAGTGTTTCAGATGGAAATGATTTTTCTTATAAAATAGTTGATATGGATTATAGCAGCAACGATTTTATTAGGTTAACAGATAAATTATGCAGGCATAGAATAAATAGTAGATTTGAAAAGGATAGTAATTGTATTGGTTTAGAAGATTTTGTTGGCAAAATCGGAAACGATGATTATATTGATTATTATAGGGAAATTGTTAAGGATGATAGGGCTTCGTATGAAGTGATAGAAAAAGAAATAATAAAAAGTTTTCCAGAAAAAAGAAGAGAAAATGCACCTAATTATTCTAATTTAAGGAAAACTGTTTATGACAAATATGCGCCGATATTTTTCTTGCGAGAGGTACATAAGATTGCTAAGAAAGGCAATAACAAACCTGGATGGTTTGCAGGTGTAAAAACAATTAGAAAAGTAAGCCAAGGGAATCCTCGAATGTTTATACAAATTATGTGCAGTTTATTTGACAAAGCAAGGGAAACTAAATTAACAACTAGAGCACAGCATGATGTAATATATAAATTTGCCTGTGATATCTGTGAATCTACCAAAGCACTGCAAAAAAATGGTCCAGAGGCATATAAAAAACTAAATGCCATCTCAGAAAAGCTTTATGAAAAGGTGCATGGAATAAACCTTGTTATCGGTGGGCTGAATTTTGCAGTACCAGATGGATCGTATGAGTGGTTGGAAGTTGCAATTGCATATTCTAGAGTAATTACAGACGATGAAACGAAGCGTAGGGGAATTTCAAAATCGTCTAAATTGATGTTATCATGTGCATATGCAGTAAAGTATTGGCTGCCTATACGTGGCGATGTTCCAATCTCTATTCCTGAATTAGAAGATATAAATACCAATTCATATACGGTAAAGGGAAAAATAAAAAAGAAAAATTATGATGATCCAAATCAACTAACTATTTTTGAGGTAATGAGAGATGAAGCAAATAAGAAATGAAAAATATAAGGAAAATATCATTCAAGAAAATGATATTTTTGTTTGTGCATTTGGTTATGAAAAAAGATCATTATATTTATTTGATAAGATAAAAAGCAAGATGCAAAACGATAATATATTAGTATTCTTTTTTGATGACTATAGTGACAAGAAAAAAATAAATGAATTAAAGAGAAACGAAGTTAATTGTATTGAATCTACATATAACTCAGGGCAATCTGTTCAGAATACAATATGTAGTTTTGTGGAGAAAAAAAGAAAAGATAACAGTGAATTGAGAGTACATATTGACTATTCTTCCATGCCACGAAGTTGGTATTATAATTTACCGATATTATTGAATAAGTACAAAGGGAAGACATATTTTTGGTATGTGGTAGGAAAATATCCGATTGATTATACCGCATATCCTACAGCAGGGATAGATACATATACAATTATTGGAAAACCGTCATTAAAAACTGAGGAAAGGAGAGTGCATGTATTTGGTCTTAGTTATGATTTTATAAGAACAAAAGCAATTATTTCGGAAATAGATCCGGATTCTTATATTACATGTAATGCATATGATCGTGAAAATGCAGAAAGAGGTGAAAATGTAAATAAATTAAATCAACAAATAATATCAAAAGCAGTAGGTGAGTTATCCTTCTGCTTTGAAGATTTTTCATTTATGTTTTCAAAATTATGTGAAATAGCGATAGAATATTCTAATATTGGAAGTATTATTTTTGTGCCTGATGGTCCTAAACCTCTAATATTTGCAATGTCACTAGTAGTTTTATACTTGAATAAAGAAGGGATATCATGTATACATATACATAGGAACGATCAGTGTCAAAATCATGTTGATGTTGATCCTTCCGATATAATATTGGGATTTTCGGTATAGCTTGCTGGAAGATTGAATAGATGTGGGTGCATTATTGTCGGATTATGAATGTAGTAGCATATGTTTAGATACTCTTTACGTAGGATGACAGACGGGCTGTGACTATGGAAATTCCAATCCATCCGAATTTCTTGAATGGAGATGAATCCCAAAATGAACCCCAAAATAAAATTAATGTGCAGATCATTGAGCCGGTAAAAGAAAACAATCACATAAGTCGGAAAGAAATGGCGGAGAAGTATATGGAGGTTCTAGCAGGAAAGGCATTGGATTATTAAATAAATTTTTTCGTGTAAGTTGTCTGAATTTTTTATAGATTTTAACTGACAAACGAAAAAACATAATACCTACAAAGATACGCAAAATTTGTGTAAAATAGGTATCTTTATGCCTAACAATCTTATCCCATATTCTGTATGCTATATATAAGTTTTAAGATTTAAATTTATAATCTAAGACTTACTAAGGGTAAAGCAACCCGGCATCAGAACAAAGGGAAAGGAAACCGACAGTGTGGATTTAGAACTGGAAAGACTGGCAGACCTGTTAGCCTATTTAATTGAAAAATATGGAGATAAAATTGAATTAGAGAGCCTTCCAGATCCGCCGAGACCAACGACTGAATAAGTTGCTGGTCTTTGTTTTTACGTATATTTTTCTAGCGTCTATTAGTAGAAAATGATATAATATAAATATATCGTAAATACAATATCCAAACCAAACAAGGAGCATAGCATATGGTCAAGAAAAAAGTAAAAGCCTATATGTACACAAGGGTATCAACTTCCATGCAGGTAGACGGATATTCTCTTGATGCACAGAAAGAGAAGATAAGAAAATATGCAGATGCGTTTGAATATGAAATCGCAGGAGAGTATGAAGATGCAGGCAAATCCGGCAAGTCAATCGCAGGAAGAGCAGAATTTAAGAGAATGTTGGAGGATATAGAAGCAGATAAGGATAGTGTCACTTATGTTCTGGTATTCAAACTGTCCAGATTCGGCAGAAATGCCGCTGATGTATTGAATTCATTACAGCTTATGCAGGATTTTGATGTGAATCTGATATGTGTTGAAGATGGCATTGACAGTTCGAAAGATTCCGGCAAGCTGATGATCTCTGTACTGTCTGCTGTTGCAGAGATTGAGAGGGAGAATATCCTTGTGCAGACAATGGAAGGGCGGAAGCAGAAAGCAAGGGAGGGAAAGTGGAATGGCGGTTTTGCCCCTTACGGGTATAAGCTGGTCAGTGGAAAGCTGGTAATCGAAGAACAGGAAGCAGAGGCTGTCAGAATTATCTATGATAAATATGTAAATACCGAGCTGGGTTCCAATGGTGTCGCCAAGTATCTGGCACAGCAGGGCATAAAGAAGATCGCAAGGCAGAATGGAGGCAATACCATGTTTGATGCACATCTGATCAGGACGATACTGGACAATCCGGTATACTGCGGAAAGATTGCTTTCGGTCGGAGAAAAAGGGAGAAGAAAGTAGGGACAAGAGATGAATATCATCTTGTAAAGCAGGATGATTATATGCTGTGCGATGGTATTCATGAAGCGATCATTGATATGGATTTGTGGGAAGCGGCACAGGAAAAAAGGAAGGCACAGGCTAAGAAATATGAACATGTAAATAAGGGGAAGGATGAAAAGATACACCTTTTATCTGGTCTGCTGCGTTGCCCTGTATGTGGTTCCGGAATGTATGGGAATAAGTCAATCAAGAATAAGAACGGAAAGCATTATAAAGATTATTTTTATTATGGGTGTAAGCACAGAAGGATGTTGCAGGGGCATTCCTGCACATTTAATAAGCAGCTACAGGAAGAAAAGCTGGATAATGCTGTTGCGGAAGTCATAAGCAAACTTGTAAGCAACCCGAAATTTGCAGATATGATGCAGAAGAAGATCAATATGAAGGTTGATACCACAGAAATTGAAACAGAGATTGCAAATTTACAGAAGCAGCTAGGACAGTACATAGGCACAAAAAGAAGCCTTGAAAAGCAGATAGACAGTCTGGATATTGAAGATAGGCATTATGACAGGAAGCTGTCTGACTTGCAGGACAGACTGGATAAGATGTATGATAATATAGACGATATGGAGAAAAGCATAGCGGTCTGCCGGGACAGGAAAAAGGCAATTGAAGCCGAAAAGCTGACAGGTGATAATGTATATAAAGTGTTGATCTATTTTGATAAATTATATTCGGTAATGGAAGATGCAGACAAAAGGGATCTGTTGTCCGCACTGATAGATGAGATTCAGGTATACGAGGAAGAACAGGCTAACGGACAATGGCTGAAATCCATAGGATTTAAGCTGCCAATCATTGACAGTGAGATGAATTTGGGTTTGGGCAATGATGGTCATGTGGAGACGGTTGTAATGCTTTCCCACAAAAAACCTAATAGTGTAATCAACGTAAAAGTGGAGTTTGGCGAGGGTGAGGGCAAAGTGCCGCTTGATAATATTGCCAAGAGAGCCGCAGCATATAAGCCGAAAGAGCGGGTTACATACAAGATGATTAAGGAGTACATAGAAGCGAAGTATGGCTTCAAAGTACATACCGCATATATCGCAGAGGTAAAGCGGGAGTTAGGATTGCCGATGTATGATGCCCCGAATGCGGTAGAGGAATTGAAACAGCCGAGGAAACATCCGACGGCGGAGAAAGCGGAAGCGATAAAAGATGCTTTAAAGCATTTTGAGGTTATTTAAAAACCGTGAGCGTATCATTAGAAATAGTGGTACGCTTTTCTTGAAAGAATTTGTTGGAAGTAGTAATATAACTTGTGAGTAAAAAGTTTGTGTCGTTTAAGAAGCCCATGAACCCCAGTAAGTTCCAGACTCATCCTGCTGTTCTTGAATTATTTGCGTTATGCGCAATTCCGGCTGTCTCCCTAAAAGGCAGAAAAAATACTTCCGCAAATAATGCATGACGGCTGCTTCTGATACCCTCCCTCTGGCAGGCGTCCTCTGGCAGCGAAGCCGGCCGGGGCTGATCTCTCCGGTATAACTGACGGAAAGACCCTGCAATATTCCCATTGCTATACAGGACAGCGCCATGTGCATCTCAGTAGCGCGTACGGCTTCCAATACTTTCCGGCGGGATTTTTCCCCTTCCACACGCTCAAGTGACGTGGGTTCCCCTTTTTTCTGGTAATGGTCCAGTTTTGGCATATGCTTTGACCAGAATCGGTAACAGAATGCCCCGGTCTGCTGCTTCAGCTCCCGGAAAGTACATTCGATCCGGAACCTGTAACTGTAAAGCCTGATGATGGACAACGGCTCCAGTGCCAGGCTGGTGCTGGCCAGGATGCTCTGAGTGCCATCCATTTCCACCAGTACAAAACGCAGCTCCTGATAAAGCTTCTGCCCCCACAGCAGGTCAGTGCAGTAGTAACGGATGGATTCCTTCTTCCCATAAAGCTCAATCTCTGCATCCTGGAACTGTTCCTTATGGGAAGTGAATAATTCTTTCAGGCGGACAGCGGCTCCCTTTTTGGGCGGCCGTTCCCTTCCGGGTTTCCGGGAACCGGGCTTTTCATATGCAGTACAGGATTTCTTTGCTTTCGTGACGATCTCCATGCGTGTATTCCCATTCTTGTTGAGGGCCGCCAGTTTTTCCAGTGCCGGAACGGTAAGGAAATACCTGTCCAAAAGGAGCAGGGAATCCCCAAGAGTACAGGCGGCACGGTAAGCATCTTCTACCATCTGCACCACATGGGAAGAAGCACAGATGCAGGCGCCTTTCCATCCCGCTGCGGCCTTTAGCCCGTCATGGAGACGGATGGACAGGGGGATACAGGCCCACTGCCTGACGCTTCCGACAAGGATGCCGATGCCGCCGAACATATGACCGTGGATGTGCTCGGGTTTTGCAGAATTTTCAGATTCCTGGAAAAGCTTTTTCACTCCAGGCATCCGGCGGCCTTCTTTTGACTGCTTCACCCCATCTCCTATAAGAACGCAGAACTTACCTTCCTTGTAAATAGGGAAAGATTCCTTAACAATAGAAAACCAACGCTCCCGTATATTTTCTAAGGACCAGGCGCAAGACCTGAAGAAATGGATCATGGAGTCATAGCAGTCCGGGCTTAAGGCAAGGTCACGGATAACGGAAGTGACGCCAAGTTTATCGGAACGGAGCATAAGGCCGATCGTAATGGTTATAAACCAGCGGAAGGCAGCCTTCCGGGAGAAACAGGATTCGAAACGGCATAAAACACTTTCAATAAAATTCATCATAATCGTATGGTCAACCACTGGAAAGTATGTTAAACTCATACATGAGATAACTCTTTCCGTGGTTTGTATCTTTCTTAAGTGTAGCAACTTAAAGATACCATAAATCTATCCGAAAGAGTTATTTTTTGCTGTAGAACTTTTTACTCACAAGTAAATTATAAAACCTACCGTTTTCACCCATGCTGATATCTTTAATGCTACATCCG